>Ga0307935_1000167_pt1 | contig 32203 bp, 30 predicted proteins | sample OrgLakmetageno92_FD_201827 | JGI IMG/M metagenome (GOLD analysis project Ga0307935, IMG submission 201827) | Saline water microbial communities from Organic Lake, Antarctica - #92 | ecosystem: Environmental > Aquatic > Non-marine Saline and Alkaline > Saline | place: Antarctica: Organic Lake...
TTTATACACGCTGCAACAAGCCGCGTTAAGCAAAACTTTATTTCCGTTAGCCGATTTGCCCAAACCACGCATTCGAGAGATGGCCCTAGAGGCCGGTTTTCATAATGCCAAAAAGAAAGATTCCACGGGAATTTGCTTCGTAGGAGAACGCGACCACATGGAGTTTTTAAAAAAATACCTCGAACAAACGCCCGGCGAAATTGTGACGGAAAAAGGCGATATTATCGGAAAGCACATTGGTTTGAGCTTTTATACCATCGGCCAACGACGCAACCTTAACGTAGGCGGCGTTAAAGGCTACTCTGAAGCGCCTTGGTTTGTGTTAGCAAAGGATTGTGACCTAAACCAAATTATCGTGTGTCAGAACGACGATAATCCCAGACTCTTTCAAACCGAGCTTTCAGCGAATCGTTTAAAATGGGTGGCTGGTAAAGCGCCAAGCGAAACAAAGCTAACGGCCAAAATTAGATACCGACAAGATTTTCAAGCGTGTACGGTCGAGGTTAAACCGGAGACCGGTCTCCTAAGTTCAAATATAAATTCAGGAGACCGGTCTCCTGAAACTATTAAAGTTACCTTTGATGAACCCCAACGCGCCGTTACTCCTGGGCAATCCATTGTATTTTACGATGAAGATATGAAAGTTTGTTTAGGGGGTGGGGAGATTTGTTAAGTCTGTAAAAAAAGCCACACAACGGTGGGGCTTTTTCTTTCCGCTTAACCGATCCCGGGATGAGCAAATTCACTGTGAATTACATCCCGGGATCTAACTTTTAAATTTCTAAGCCTTAATAAAACTATCTGGCAATGGGAATGCGTGAGCAATTCCTCGAATCTCTTCACGAATTTCGTCTTTCTTCGCTTGATCATCTTTATTTTTCATCGCTTCAATCATCAGTTCCGCCACTCGCGTACATTCGGCTTCTTTAAGTCCTCGAGTGGTAATCGCTGGCGTACCAAATCTAATTCCAGACGGGTCAAACATCGTTCTCGTTTCACCAGCAATAGAGTTTTTGTTCAACGTAATTCCTACTTCATCGAGTACCGTTTCGGCTTCTTGCCCCGTAACATTAAGCGAACCAAATACATCCGCTAGAATCAGATGATTTTCAGTACCACCACCCAGCATTCGTACGTTCTGCGCGGCAAATACATCCGCCATCGCTTTGGCGTTTTTCAAAATTTGCTGACAATAATCTTTAAACTCAGGTCGAAGCGCTTCACCAAACGCTACCGCTTTAGCAGCAATATTGTTCATGTGTGGGCCACCTTGTAACCCTGGGAAAATCGCTCGGTTCACTTTCTTAAAGATTTTTTCGTCATCTTTAATCAAAATCATGCCCCCTCGTGGTCCACGTAGTGATTTGTGCGTCGTGGTTAAAATCACGTCAAACCCGTAATCAAACGGATTTTTTAGCGCGCCACCCGCAATTAAACCAGCAATATGAGCCATGTCTGCTACCGCATAGGCGCCTACTTCTTTGGCAATATCAGAGAACTTTTGGTAATCCAATTCTCGAGAGTAAGCCGAGAAACCCGCGATTATAATTTTTGGTTTTTCTCGCAGCGCTGTTTCTCGCATTTCTTCGTAATCAATTTCACCGGTGTCAGCGTCTTTCATTTCGTACGTCACGAAATTATAAATTTTAGCCGAGTGCGTGTGCGGATTACCATGCGTTAAGTGTCCTCCGTGAGAAAGGTCCATTCCCATAATCGTGTCACCGGGTTCCATTAAAGCCGAGTACACCGCTAAATTAGCGGGCGCACCAGACAAAGGCTGAACGTTCGCGTATTTACAATTAAACAACTTACACGCGCGTTCAATACAAATATTTTCAATCGTATCGGTAAACTCTTGGCCACCGTAGTAACGTTTACCCGGTAAACCTTCTGAGTATTTGTTCGTGAAACAACTTCCAAGCGCTTCGTGGGTGGCTTTAGAAACGTAATTTTCTGAAGGAACGAGTTCAAGACCGTTCGCTTCACGGGCTTCTTCACCACGAATGGCGGCCGCCATAACGGGATCTTGTGCTTCTAGAAAGGGGATTTGTTGAGCTGTAGACATATTTTGTGGGGTTAAAATAAGAAAGTTAATAAAAAGACCACCACTTGAAATAGGGCGATCTTAAAGACTAGTAAGCAGAGACACTAAACTTCCTTTCGGCCTTTACCAGAAGGTCGTCGAGAGAAACGTGAAGTGGATAAAATGTGGGTCATTTTTTCGTCTCTATCTAACCCAATTTAAGGACTTACGTCAACTAAATAAGCAGCACAATACTTACATTTGAGAATCCAGAAATTTAAGCGGATTTTCAGGATCAACCCCGTTCATATATTTTTTGTGCCGATCATAGCTCGTCAGCTTTAAAACCCCACTCACCCAACGATGAATAAAAGCCGTACCCGGCGCTTTCCAGGTGACTCTCACTTCTGGCTCAATCTCGGTATAAAATAATTTTCTTTGCGTCGAATTCGACGCCCCTCGGCTGGTAAATTCTTTTAACTTTTTTATGCCAGTTTCTGTTAGGAAAGTAGGAAAAACCGGTTCGCTCAAAGTACCCGCTTGATACAAGTTCCAATCTCTTAAATACTCTTTTAATAAGCCCAGCGATTCGTATTCAGAGTGCGTTTGTAGGCCCACAAAATTCATTTTAGAATCCGTAGCCGCCCCAACCGATTGCCGCACGTTGTCGGCCTGATTTAAAACCAAAAATCCAGCTTCTGTGGCTTGCTCGGCACTTATGTCGCCCCACCTCGAAGAAATGCCATCAAAATGCGTGTCTCCACCGCGCGTTAAAAAATGCTGTCGCGCCGGTTGCGGCACAAAGTGGGGAATCACACCCCAGTTTTTTTCGTCCTCTCGTTCTGGTATGCCTAAGGTACGCTGCACCCCAAACTTTGTTTCGAGTAACGTATGAAAGGCAAAACAAGAAAATAAACCAGAAGTAACGGGTCCAGACTCAATGGCGGCTACTAATCTCTTAAAATCTTTCGCATAAGGCACATCTCTCAGGGTTTCAAAGTCATGTTCAGTATTAGCCCCGGTAACAATCAACGCGTCTAAACCTGCCTCCAGCGCCACTTCGACTCTTTTACCATATGCTTGGGCATGCGCAGCGGCCTCTCCGTGCCTTTCTACGCCCTCTAAATTTAAGTAATGTAAATGAATTTGCAGTGATTGGTCCGCTAAATTAATCAACTGCGCCCAATCTTTGATGGTTTGAAAATAAGCCGAATCAGGCATTAAATTAGCGATACCAAAGTGAAGCTCCCGAAATCGAGCGGTTTCACCTCGAGCCTTATCTTCTACCCCAGTTAAGTCTTTAAGTGTCGGATCGCCGGCATAATTAATGAGTGACATATTGTAAGTTTAAATAATAAAAAAACCACCTTGGGCAGGCGGTTAGTAATTTGAGCGCTTTAAGTTTGGCTACACACTAATCCGACTGCCCGTTTGCAGGGGCATCATCATAGTCGCAACCAAAGTTTGTAAATTCATCTACAAAGTTAATGTAATAAGGTTTAAGTTTCGGGTCAAATTGCATTTTACAAAATTAAACGTTAAATCAGCCACGATGAATACCATTAAAAGAACTCGCACCCACTCAAACCCTTTGGCTAATCTTCAAGAATTTACGTTTGCAGGGTTTGGCAACAACAAGCCAATTTTTGTGGATGTAGGCGCTTTTAAAGGGGAGTTTATGGCGGAGTTAGCTGACAAATTTCCCGAGCATAATTTTATTTGTTTTGAAATTCGTCTGCCTATTGCCGAGCATCTGCGAGAAAAATTTAAAGACCGCCCCAACTTTGCCGTGTTTGATGGCGATGCAGGGCGTAACTTTAGAAATATTTTAGAACCATGCCTTAAAGAAGGCGCCAAAATAGAACAAATTTTTGTGAATTTCCCTGACCCGTGGTTTAAAGACCGCCATAAAAAGCGACGTTTTATTACCACTAAGTTTTGCAATGACCTAGCAACATGGCTACCAAACGAGACTGAGGTTGTATTTCAAACCGATCAACAATTTTTATTTGAAGAGACCTTAGAATACCTTGAGGAAACACCATACCAAAGCATTAAACGCTTTGATGCTTCTGTACACGGCATTCCGACCGATTGGGAAAAGGTAAAAATGGCGAAAGGCGAAACTATTTGGCGGATGAAGTTTACGCAATAAAAAAGGACCAAATATTTCGATCCTTTTAAATTTAGTAGACTTAAACAATTTAGCGGGCCACCCCTTCAAAGCGAGAATCACGAATCACGATCACTTTAACCTGACCTGGATACTGCATCCCACTCTCAACCTTTTGAGCGATCTCAAGCGCTAGTTTTTCAGATTCAACATCCGTTACTTGGGCCGAATTAACAAACACTCGCACTTCTCGTCCAGCTTGAATCGCAAATACCTTTTCGACGCCTTTAAACGCGCCCGCAATAGCTTCTAACTCTTTTAACCGTTTAATGTACTTCTCCATGGTTTCACGACGCGCTCCAGGACGAGAGGCCGAAATAGCATCGGCCGCTTGTAAGATTCGCGCTTCAAGTGATTCATACGGGAAATCCTCATGATGCGATTTCATAGCGGTAATGACCGGCTCTTCAATTCCAAATTTTTGTAGAATTTCCATTCCAATTACCGCATGGCCTCCTTCAACTTCGTGCGATACGGCTTTTCCAATATCATGCAAAAGTCCGGCTTTTTTAAGCATTTCTGCATCGGCCCCTGGTAGGTAATGAGCTAAACCTTCAGAAAGATAGGCCACTTCAATTGAATGCTGTAATACATTTTGCCCGTATGAAGATCGAAATCGAAGCTTTCCAACTAATTTAAGGATGGCATCTGGCAACCCAGAAACTCCCAATTCTAGGGCGGCCTTCTGCCCAATTTCAATTAACATTTTTTCACCTTTGCTTTCCGCTTCCTGTACTGCTTCTTCAATTTTAGAAGGATGAATACGCCCATCTTTTACTAAGTTCTCTAAAGCGATCTTAGCTATAAACCGTCGGAAAGTATCGTATGATGACAGCGTAATCGTGCCCGGCGTATCATCCACAATGACGTCGACGCCCGTTAGCATTTCAAAGGCATTAATATTACGACCTTCTCGACCAATAATTTTTCCTTTAATATCATCCGAATCAATTTTTACCACCGTTACTGTAGACTCGGAGGTCACATTCGAGGCAAAGCGCTGGATAGACTGCACAATAATATTAGAACCTTCTTCGTCCGCCGCTTTTTCAATCGATTCAATTTTACGTCGCATAGACTCAGCGAGTTCAACTTCACACTGTTCTTCAACGCGCATCATAAGCAAAGCCTTTGCTTCTTCTTGTTTAAGCTGCGCAATTTTTTCGAGCTCTTCATTCTGAGCGTTTAAACGCGCTTTTAATTCTTCTTTTTTTACGTCTAAGTCTTTCACTGACTGCTGGTACTCCTCACGCGCTTTTTCAGCTTTCTCAGCTTTAGCTTCCAACTGCTCTTCTTTGCGAATTAAACGTTCATCGGCTTGTACTTGCTGGTTTTGCAAGCGCTCACGCATCTCATTTTCTTCTCGTTTAGCATTTTCTTTTAACTGATCGGCGTATTTACGACCATCGGTTAAAATTCTTTCCGCATCAACTTCCGCGTTTTGTCGCATACGCTGCGCTTCTCCTTTAGCGGTTTCTTCGAGTAATTTGGTTCGCGGCCGTACAAACAGGTACGACACAACTGAACCCAGGGCTACGCCCCCCAAGGCCAAAATAATATACAAAATGTCCATTGCTTAAAATAGGATTAAGGAATGAAATGTTCTTAAATTCATCTAAAGAAAGCGCTACAAGGCTTAAGCCAAGCGCTAAATCACGAAGTCGTTGGCATAGGCCAGCGATCAATCGGTATATAAAATCTATAAACAGACGTTTTAAAATCATCTCAAAGTCAGTCTACCAAAGGGCTTTTAAAAGTCAATTTGTGAATAAAATCCAGGCTCAACCCTAACGACAGTTTCGGCATGTACCCAAGAACCCTAGGTGTACTTTCTTCAGTAAAAACTGCTTTTCACGCGCTAGTTGGTCTGAAATCGCTTCATGGTAATCTAAAAATATTTCTTCCGCACTCGCACAGCTTTCGCAAATCAAAAAGTGATGTGACTCTGTTTGATTATTACAATCTGAGCACAGTCGCCATTTACCCTGAAATTCGTGCACAAATCGCACTTCTTGTAATTTTTCAAGCACCCGATAAATAGTGGTAACGTCTAGAGAATGGTTAAGAATTTTTTCCATTTCATGTGCTGACAAAAAATAATCATGTTCTCCCAGCACTCGTAACACTTCACGAACCCCGAGCGTCACCCGCCAACGTCTGGCAGTAAAGGCGGCTTCAACAGGCGCTAATTTTTGATTCATATTTTCAAGATCCACTATACGATTATTCGCAAAACCAGGCTAGAGCGACTCTATAGATTTTTTTGCAAGAGTAGGGCTTTTACATACATTACGCCATCAACGAAGTCAGCGTTTCAGAATCAAAGAGCAACAAAAGTCCAATCATGATTAATAATACGCCCCCAATTAAATTGGCCATTTGCGTTACCTTCGGACTAAAAACTTTTAAAGATAAGGTTTTCATGGCGATCGTAAACACAATTAAATCATCTAAAATATAAGCAAAATCATAAATCAAAATGGCACTAATTTTTTGCCACCAATCAAGTTCTAAAGCTACCAATGTTGAAGTAAACACGGTTGGAATCGCAAACGAACAGAGCAACTCAAACGCATTAACCGAAAACGCCAATAACACCATGCCACCCAGTACGAGCCATAATTGTTCTTTCTCTAAAATAGCCCCCAGCTTTTGGTGAAACTTCTTTTTACTATCAGCATCACGCACCTCACACTCAATACCCTTGTTACGATGATTATAAACCGCCCAGGCACCGGCTATAATCGACATTAAGCCTATCAAGGTAAAGACATAGGTCATTGATTTAGTCGCAATAACGGTCGTCATCGCCTGAAACCCAATTAAATAGGTAAATAGCGCTGCTAGATAAATTATGCCAGAGCTGGCAATAAACACTCCTCCTATCAACCATCGCTTACGCTTATCTTCCATGGTTAATAAAAAACCAAGCAAAATAAACAGCGTCCACATGGCGCACGGATTGAAGCCATCAATCAGGCCAAGCACGAAACTCATTAACGGCCAGGAGTAATCTAAAAACCCCGACCACCAAGCGTCACTACTACCCGATTGGGCGCTCACCAAACTCGGCCACAAAAAAGCGATTCCTAAAGTGTACAAATATTTCATAAAACGAAATTTAAGATTTTTTTCCAAGCAAGGCAAAACCGCCTGCAATACCAAGTCCGGCCAGTACGATCAAAATAAGCGTAAGATCCAGAGCGCCATTCTCTTCCTCAGTAATTTCAATGGTAGTTACATCCACTGCCGGTGGGCCGTAATTGGCCTCTAAGGCGGCTAAAATACGATCAGGAGAAAAACCTGTAATTTGCTGCCCCGCAATTATGTTAGAAGGAACCCCCGATGGCGTTTCTCCAATTTCGGCTAAAGTTGCGGCCCAAAGAGCTTGGTTTTCAGTATCATGCCAAACTTCATATTCATTGATAACAATATCTGGATAAGCCTGCTTAAGAGTTGGGAACCACTTTTTTTGATTCTGGCAGTGAGGACACTCTCTTCCATGGAAAAAATCGAGCGTCGGAATAGCCTGCGAAAAGCTGGTTAAAGGCAGTGCCGCAAAGGCGAAAATAGATAATAACAGAGAAGTAAATAGTTTCATCAATCTCACTCTAAAGACCACGCCGAAATTCGCAAATCAATTGCCGTCGTCTTAATTTTAACCATACTTAGGCCCACATGCTAACCTTTAAAAACGTCAGCCTTAAAATCGGTAACTCGCCCGTTCTAGATGGTCTAGATTTTAGCGTTAAACCAGGCGAAGTCGTAGCGATTCTCGGCGCCTCAGGTGCCGGTAAATCATCGCTTTTTAGTTTACTAGTAGCCGAAAAAAAGCCGAGCGGGGGCGAAATTTTACTCGACGATATTTCGTTAGGAGATTTGTCTTTCACCAGTGTTCAACAGTACCGAAGGCAAATCGGGATCATCTTTCAAGACTTTCGTTTGTTACCGCAGAAAACCGTTTTTGAGAACGTCGCCTTTGCGCTTGAAATATGCGGAAAAGCAGACTTAGTCCGCGCGAGAGTGCCAGAACTTTTAAAATTGGTGGGTCTAGAAGAGAAAAAAGACCGCTTTCCACGCGAATTGTCTGGCGGTGAACGGCAACGAGTCTCAATTGCTCGTGCCCTAGCGCACAATCCTAAAATTTTAATTGCTGATGAAGCCACTGGAAACCTAGATCCAAAAAATTCGAGAGAGATTGCCGAGCTGCTGCTTTACTTAAATCAAAAAACTAATCTTACACTGTTATTTGCCACCCATGACCCGGTCATGGTTCAAAAATTAAATCCGCGAGTAATACGCTTAGAAAGTGGTAAAATCAGGTTTGATAAACACGCTTGTCCGCTGGCTGAAGCATTTGCAGATCTCCTATAAAAAGTTTGACAACGCTTTAACAAATGCTTAAATTTTGACTAGTAACTTAGTTGTGTTTTATTTTATTTAAAGGCCTTTAATGACGCAAAAACAAATCGTTGATGTTAACTTCTCCGAGCTTATGTCTCGTTTATTAGACTTATTAAGTCCAAAAGAAAGAGACGTAGTGGAACGAAGATTTTCGCTGGGAGGCAATAAAAAAGAAACGCTTGATAAGATTGGGAAAAGCTACTCTATCACTCGTGAAAGAGTGCGACAGATTGAAGCCGTTGCCATCAAAAAACTAGCTCGAATTTCGATGGATCCGTCAATGCGACAGATTCATAATTTAGCTTACGAAATTTTATGCGATCACGGTAAAGTTATGGCTGAAGATCAACTGGTTTCTGAAATGCTAAAAAACATGGCCAATGCCAAAAAATTAGATACAAACGCTATTAAGTTAGCGATGAGAGTGTCTGATAGAATGACAAAACAAGAAAAAAATCAGTTTTACCGACCTTTCTGGAGAACGTCTGAGCTTTCACTGATGGACGTGAAAACGCTTATCAAAGGGATCCAGAAAATTATGAGAAAACAGGGGGATGTTATGAGCTCTGAAGATATAGCTGAAAAATTAGAAGGTACTTACCCACTAGAAATGGTGAGTTCAGTACTATTTGTAGACTGGAGCTTTAAACGTGTTGATGACCAATGGGGCCTAACAACATGGCGTCACATCAACCCTCGTTCTATTAAAGATAAAATTACGATTGTCTTTAAAAGTGTTGGGAAACCACTTCATTTCACAGAAATTGTAAATCATGTTTTAAGTGATTTCGAAGCTAAAAAAATGGTAACGCACCAGGCGATTCACAATGAACTTATTCGTCACGACGAATTTGTTTTGGTGGGTCGAGGGGTCTACGCTCTATCTGAATGGGGACTGCCTTCTGGAACCGTTTGTGACTTGATTAAACAAGTACTAGAAGAAAACGGAGAACCAATGAAACGACAAGAAATTATTAACTCAGTACTTAAAAAACGAGATATTCGAGTCGGTACTATTTCTCTTAACCTACAAAAATATCCTTTCTTCAGACGAGTGGGGCGAGCCGTATATGAATACGCTGGTGAACTAGACAACCGACGTCGACACAAAAAAGCTCAAGCCAAGAAAGCCGCTAAAGCGGAGTAATTGGCTGAGGCGGAACTAATAACGAATCATTACTAAAGCGGCGTTTAACCAAAACGCCGTTTTGTTGTAAAAGCTTTTTCTTGTGCAGCAAACCCACGACCACAAACATCATCATCCCCACCATAGGCAGTGCCACACTGACAAATCCAAATTCAAGAAGTGAGTTATAGACGCCATGCAAAACCATCGCCAAAAGAACCCCTTCCAACATTTTTTGTTCATGAAACACCATCGCCCCTCTCAAGTGAAAAACATAGTGTATTTTTTCCAGTAGGGGATGCCGATTCTCAATTACCTCTTGTTTGTAAATCTCATTAGCAAACTTAGCGATTCCATAATAGTATCCTAAAATAGCCGAGAAACTCACGTGCGCTCCCACCGACACAATTGACCGCAATAACACCAACATCATAAACTGAGACCAACTAAACAAGCTCATCTGACTGATATTTGAAAAATATTGTAGATTTTCGACAAACGCAAAACCAAGCGCCACGACCACCGAAAATTGTATCGCTTCACCGACTGAATGGATTTTTTCTTCGTCACCAAACCGCAACACCAAGTGCTTTGTTAACTCTTCTAAAATACCCACAATCATAAACAGCCACACTTTTTCGTGTAAAGTTAGAGTCCCAGCAAAGGCTACAACCCCACACATAAGTCCGACCAGAATAAAAAAGAAAGGGGTTTCAAGCACACTTTTGAGCTTCCTTCTATAAACTCTAAAACTGTTATCACCCGACAGAAGCTCAAGCCCCATCATCATTAAGCCCACAAAAACAAAAATACCAAACACTACCACCACGGTAGCCACTAAATAAGAAAGCAAGGCGGCCCCACTGTTGATAGAAAGAAGATTCCCTAAATGCACAAACAGATTAGTATGCTCTAAATATAGGAGTCCTACGTCCCAGTACTTTTCATAGAGTTTAATTGGAATTACCGACAGCATCCCCGCAATGAAAGTCATCACTATAAACTGCTTATTTTTGGGTAAGCTGTTGCGAAATAAAAATAACCACACAAGAATGGGCAATAAAGACATGGCGCCAAACAGCAACCAACTTAATATACCGCCCTCAAGAATCCCCATTAAATTTAGTTATTAATTAGGTTATTATACAATGTATTGACGAATTTATCAAGCAATGTTTTCACGCTATTTATAAAGATTAAAAAGACACCCCCATATCCATCGGTGAAAGTTGATAAATAAATCTAGCTGACTAGTCTTCAAGTACCTTAAACCTTACAAAATATGGCTCTTTCTCCTTTAGACGATCGTTACTCCGGCCGCGTCGAAGTTTTAAATTCAATTTTCTCAGAGTTTGGATTGATGAAGTTCAGAACCGTGGTTGAAATTCAGTGGTTACTTTCTTTGTGTGAAAAGGGCATTGCTCCAGAATTACCCGCCGAAGTCAAAATTGGTTTAGAAACTTTGTGCGATAATTTTACGGCTACAGAATACGCTGCCATAAAAGTGTTTGAAGCGACAACGAATCATGATGTTAAAGCCGTAGAGTACTTTGTACGAGAACTCGTGCCAAAAAGCCACTGGAGCTGGATTCATTTTGCGTGTACCAGTGAAGATATAAACAATTTAGCCTACGGCTTGATGCTCAGCCACGGTCGTGAAGCGCTTCTATGTGTAATGGACAACCTACTAGAAGATATGAAGCAAAAAAGTTTAGACTGGAAGGCGGTGCCGATGCTGTGTCGAACGCACGGGCAAACGGCCACCCCTTCAACCATGGGGAAAGAATGGGCGGTGTTTTGGGACCGAGCCAATACTATTTCACAAAGCCTTGAAAGTATTCCTTTAACCGGAAAAATTAATGGAGCCACGGGCACTTATTCAGCCCACGTCGCTGCCAAAGCCGACGTTGATTGGATACAATTTAGTCATGATTTTGTCACCGATAAACTGGGACTCACTTGGAACGCCCTCACCACACAGATCGAACCCCACGATCAACAAGCCCTACTATTAAATGAGATGGGTCGACTTAGTAACGTACTCATTGATTTATGTCGTGACGTTTGGGGCTATATATCCCTTGGTTACTTTGGCCAAAAAACCGTTGCCGGCGAAGTAGGCTCTTCTACGATGCCCCACAAAGTAAACCCGATTGATTTTGAAAACGCTGAAGGAAACTTCAAACTCGCTCGAGGGATTGGCCGCACTTTAAGTGACGAATTACCGATCTCAAGATGGCAGCGTGATTTAACCGATTCAACACTGCAAAGAAACTTTGGGATCGTTTTTGGACATTTCTACCTGGGCATGAAATCGCTGCAAAAGGGACTGGGAAAATTAGAGCTTAAAGAAGAAAAGCTAGCCGCTGACTTAGCGGGCGCTCCGGAAGTATTAACAGAAGCCGTACAAACCGTTTTAAGAGCTTACGGTCATCATGATGCCTATGAGCAGCTAAAAAACTTTTCACGCGGCCAAGCCCTTAATTTAGAGCAAGTTTATGAGTTTGTAGATCAATCTGATTTACCCGCTGATGAAAAAGCGAAGTTAAAAAAATTAACCCCCGCCACTTACACCGGACTTGCCGAAGCGTTGGTGGATAAATTCGTCGTATAAACGAATGATATTTATAGGTGTCGGCTCTTCCATTGGAAAAGCCTCAGTACTGTTTGCTGAGGCTGAAAAAGAACTTTTAGAACAGGGGATAAAGGTGATTAGAAAGTCTAAAAACTTAATAAATCCCGCGCAAGGTGGGGTAGCTCAAAACGAATTCACCAATGCCGTTTGGGAAGTAACTTTCTCTGAAACGCAGTGGGAAAAAATTAATTGGTGCTTACTGCCACAGTACCGACGGAAAAAGTTAAAGGCCTACAAGCTGCTCAATGCCTTGCAAACGGTTGAAAGCAAAGCGGGCCGAACCCGAAAAAAACGCTGGGAAGATCGAACTTTAGATCTCGACATTTTAATGTTTCACGAACTTGAACTGTCCAAACAAAGACTCTTGTTGCCACATCCAATGATCCCAAAAAGAAATTTTGTACTGGTGCCTTGGCAAGAATTAGTCGACAAAGATTTCCAAATCCCTAAATTCGGGATGATAGATACGCTGATTAAAAGCCTAACCTAAATAACCATGACGACCGAAGAAGCGATTCGCGCCATTCTTAAAAATATTGGAGAAGACCCTGATAGAGAGGGTTTACTCGAAACTCCGAAACGAGTCGCCAAAGCGCACGCTGAATTATTTTCTGGCTACAACGTTGATCCAAGCACGCTGCTTAAAACTTTTACCAACGAAGACTACGACGAGATGATTGTGGTTAAAGACATTGAATATTATTCAAATTGTGAACATCACATGCTCCCTTTCTTCGGTAAGGCCCATGTTGCCTACATTCCCGATAAAAAAATTACGGGTCTTTCAAAGCTACCAAGGCTTGTAGAAGTTTTTGCTAGAAGGTTGCAAAACCAAGAAAGACTCACTGTCCAAGTCGCTCAAACCTTGATGGATAGTCTGGCCCCAATTGGCGTGGCCGTACAAATATCGGGTTTACATATGTGTATGTGCAGCCGAGGCGTAGGACAGTCTAAATCCGAAACTATTTCTACCTGCTTTAGAGGTAAATTTAAAGACGATCCAAATTTAAGATCTGATTTTTTCAACCAAATTAAAACTGGCTAAAGCGAGAGTCTTGATTTAGAGATAACGTGTTGCACCATTGGCTGTAATGCGTTTTTATTTTGTATCTGAAAGTAAGCCGCACTGCCAATCATGGCCGCGTTATCCGTTGAATAGGCTATTTTTTCGGGCGTCAATACCTTAATGCCATAACCTTGCACAAAGTCTTCAAAAATAGACTTTAAATAGGTATTAGCCGAAACCCCACCCACAAAATAGAGCGCTTTAATTTCTGGGTGAAGTTCAAAAATACGCGTTAGTTTTTTCTTAAAAATACGACCACAAGTTTCCTCAAAACTCGCACACAGGTCATTAATAAAAGCCTCACTTTCCTCATCTCTCTTAGAAAAATCACCTTCAAGCCAGGCGGGATAACGCGCTAAAACTAAACGTCGAACGGCCGACTTAACCCCAGAAAAAGATAAATCTAGACTCTCTTTTCCTAAATTAGGCACTGGCAAATTAAAGGCTTTACGATTGCCTTGCAAAGCTCGCGCAGAAACTTCAGGCCCGCCCGGATACCCTAAACCCAACATCTTGCTAAGTTTATCAAACGCTTCTCCAACCGCATCATCAATACTCCCTCCAAGTTTTTGCCAGGTTGCAGCATCGTTCCATAAGTAAAATTCTGTATGCCCTCCAGAAGCCGTGAGTACTAACGCTGGAAAATGTATTGTTTTGATTTCTCTCTCTAAAAAAACGGAACATAAATGCCCGTAGACATGATGTACCGGTAATAAAGGTATATTGTACAGCAAAGACAAAAAACTAGCCGCTGTGGTACCACTAAGAAGCGAAGTTTGCAAACCAGGACCATAAGTGACCGCAATATAATAAATGTCTGACATTTCAAGCTTCGCCTCGGCCAGAGCCTGCTCTAAAACCGGACGCCAGGCTTCGGCGTGTAACCGAGCTGCAATTTCTGGCACCACCCCACCCCATTGGTTATGTTCCAACTGTGAAACTTGAACACTGCTTAAAACCCGCGTTCCATTTTCAACAATGGCCACGGCGGTATCATCACACGAAGTTTCAAAAGCTAAAATTTTCATACAGATAAAACTTTACTTAAAAAAAATTTACTGTCATTGCGAGGCAAACACAATTTTATGTTTATCACGAAGCAATCTACTTCAAAATATAAGAATTAGATTGCCGCGCTATTTCTAAAATTGAATTGAAATCACGCTCGCAATGACAAAATATTATTAAAAAGAGCCGAATAGTTTCAGCCCTCTAGGCTCTCTGAACCCGAGATCTAATACGCAGCATATTTGCTGATCCCGGGTTCTGTTTCACGGCATTTTTCTTAAATCATCACTTCAACCACTAAGTCGTTTCGGTACCTTTTATACAGAATTTTTTCCGCCATTTTTTTCATCTCAGTTTCTAAGCCTTTTTCTGGTCGAGCCGGGTCATATTGACGCGTCCATAGATCTTTTAGTTCTTTTTCGAGTAACTGAAAAATTTCATTTTTCGGATCGGTGTAAAGGAAGCCTCGACCGCGAAGTTCCATATTTTTAATTTTTCCTTTCTCGTGATCAACTCTAACGATAATAATTCCATATTCTGCAATATCCTGTCGATCTTTAAGCTCCTTTTCATTGAGAATCAGACCTTCTTGAATCAGCACATTTTTTTGAGGAATGGCTTCTTTTTCCGTCATTAAACGAGCCCCTTTAGGGCCGACAATGATTCCACGACCATTCTTCATGACGATTACATTTTCAGTTTTGTACCCTAAATCACGAACCACCATCTCACCATGCCCTTTTCGCATGTACACTTCACCGTGAATTGGTGCCATGTATTTAGGATTGAGTAACGCACACATAAGTTTACATTCTTCGGCGTTACCATGCCCAGAAACATGCGTGTTCATATCTTTGTGATCAATCACCTTACAACCGATATCGGCCAGATTATTAAGCACTGAGACCACGGCCATGTCGTTTCCTGGAATCGGAGACGAAGCAAATATAACGGTATCTTCTTTTTTTAGTTTTACTTTAGGATGCGTGCCCGCCGCCATTCGCGTGAGCGCCGCCAGCGTTTCTCCTTGCGATCCGGTTGAAAGAATCATTACTTTACTCGGATCCATTTTATCCGCTTTTGGATTCATGATCTGTAGGGTTTTCTCCTTACATTTTAAATAGTTCAACTTTCTGGCTACCGCAATATTTCGTTCCATCGAACGTCCCGATAAAAAGACGGTTCGTCCATCCGCTTCCGCCGCTTCAACCGCTTTGGCCACTCGACCAATGTTTGAAGCAAACGTCGCCATTAAAATTCGACCTTTGCTCTCTTTAATAATCTTGCCAATGTCTTCGGCTATGACCCGCTCTGAAATAGTATGACCTGATTTGAGCGCATTCGTTGAATCGATCATCCCGAGTACCACACCATTCCGGCCAATTTCAGCAATTCGCGCTAAATCAGCGGGTTGGTCGTCGGCAGGGTTGTGATCAAATTTAAAATCTGAACTATCAACAATCGCCCCGTAAGGGGTGTTTACCACGATACCAACTCCGTCTGGAATAGAATGATTCACGTGGAAGAATTCGACTTCAAACTTACCCGCTTTAATCTTCGATTTAGGGGTAATTTCGGTAATTTTTAATTTGTTTCGGTCTAGGTGTTCATCACACGTAAGTACCAAAAGTTCTTTAGTCAGTCGTGTTGCAAACAACGGTGGAAAACCGAGTTCAGGTAAAATATAAGGCGCGCCTCCAATATGATCTAAGTGACCATGGGTGTAGAAAACCCCTTTAATTTTATGCTTATTTTGCTTTAAATAGGTTAAATCCGGAATTACCGCATCAACCCCCAGGTGTTCTGGAGATGCAAACACAAGACCCGTATCGATAATGATAATCGTGTCGTCCCATTCAATGAACATCATGTTCATTCCTACTTGTTCCATCCCTCCAATCGGTACGACTCTAATTTCTCCTTCTGGATTAGATTTAATAAAATTGGTCGGGTGAAATTTATCACGTTTTTCTGCCGTTGGCCGGTGAAAAGACGGATCATTATTCGTTGGTTTCGCCGATAAGTTTGGTCGACGGAAACCGCCACCTCCACCGCCACCATTTTTGTTACCGCCACCGTTTTGGTTGCGGTTATTATTATTGGGCCGTGGCTTACCACTGGCATTAGTGTTTGCCGTTGGTTTCGCGTTTGGATTCGGCTTTAGTTTAGTGGCATTTGATAAACCAGCTGGTTTAACGTCCGACGCTTTTGCACCTGGCGCTGCTACTGGCGCCGAAGTGTCTTTCGGGGCACTGTTTGTTTTGTCTGTTGCGGCTGGAGTGGCAACTTTTTTTCTTCCAAAGAGTCCTTCTTTGTTCAGCCAATTACTGAGTTTGTCTTCTGACATTTTTTAAATGTATTAATGAATATTTGATTTAAGGAAACCTATTTCACAAATTCATTTTTCTTTTTATTACTCCTATGTTTTTAAGAAGCTTGAAGGTTAAATTTATTGGTTTTGGTTACCAGTTGTCTGCGTTTTTAGCAGATAAGATGAGAATGGGTGCGTGCCGCTAAGCGGGACTGCTAAACCGAAATTCTCTGTTTAAATCTGAGTTAGTGTAGAGGAATTAGCCGTTCAAGTCAAACAAGCCCTTTGATTAAAGCTTGTGAGAATGTATTAAAACTGCTTTTAACGACTAAAGTTTCCCTTGTTTATCCAAAGTCTGCAATTCGCTGCAGCCACCCACAAATTTGTCGTCTAAAAATATCATCGGCACCGTGTTGTAGCCGCCCACCGAATCTGAAATTTCCGCTCGAAGTTTCGGGTTAGAAGAAATATCAAAGACTTCTGTTCTGATATTTCTTTGCTTCAACAACGCCACCGCTCTAACACAAAACGGACAGGTTGGTTTGATGTATATTTTCGCTTTCATGATTTATTGCCCTATCATACAAGTATAACTTTCTTCGCTATTTTTAGTCAACTCCCAGCCAGCGCCTTTCCAAGAAAAACCATTTGCAGCGCCCTCAACCACAGAGGCCGAAGGCAGATTTTTAGCACCCGATTTTTTAAGTTCAACGAACGCACTAGCGAGTTTTGAGTTCATAGTTCTAAATTACAGTTTTTCAGCCAACTCAACAATACGGCAAGAGTAACCCCATTCGTTATCGTACCAAGACAGTACTTTCACCAGGTCTCCCATCACGTAGGTAGAATCAGCGTCAAAAATTGAGCTGCGAGAATCTTGTTTGAAATCCATAGAAACCAACGGCTTATCGTTGTAGCCCAAAATGTGTGGATTTTTTTCACTCGCTCGTTTAATCGCGGCGTTTACTTCTTCAACCGTCGTCGATTTTCTAACTTTAATGGTTAAATCAACGATTGATACCGTTGGCGTTGGCACTCTTACCGCCATACCATTCAATTTTCCGTCTAGTTTTGGCAGCACTAACGACACCGCTTTAGCCGCACCTGTTGAAGTCGGCACCAAGTTAAGCGCTGCCGCTCGCCCACGTCGTAAATCTTTACCGCCTAAATCAAGGACCGGCTGGCTGGTAGTGTAAGAGTGAATCGTCGTTAACAAACCAGATTCAATTCCAAACTCATCGTCTAAAACTTTAGCAATTGGGGCTAAACAATTAGTCGTACAAGATGCATTTGAAACGAGCGTTTCATCACCCCGAATACTATCGCAATTAGCGCCAATAACGTAGGTATCAAAACCATCGCCTTTAGCCGGGGCTGAGATAACCACTTTTTTAGCGCCCTGATCAATATGCTTTTGTGCGCCTTCCGCTTTTCGAAAAACACCCGTACATTCGAGTACTACATCAATTCCAAGGTCGCCCCAAGGCAGCTCTTCAATATTACGAGTCCCAAATTTACTGACCGATTGACCATCAATAACCAGTGTATCTTCTCCTTTTGTTTCCACGGTGCCTGGGTAACGACCAAAATTCGAGTCGTAACCAAACAGCAAAGCGCTGTGGTCAATCGGCGAAGGATCATTGATCGCTACGAGTTCAAGCGTATCTTTATGATCTTGCATAATAATTCGTGCTGCTGATCGGCCAATTCGACCAAAACCGTTAATCGCGATTCTTTTTTTCATGTGTATTTTTAAAGGAAGATAAATTCGGTGCTATTATACCTGAATTTAGGTTAACTGTGAACTCAAAACTTTGACATTCTATCGTGTTAAACTTAAAGTTTAAAATGATGAAAAACCGCACCACCACGACCTTGAATTCAATAACCGCCTAACGCGGCTCAATTTGGTGGAACCGAGAACGTATTAATCCTCTACCAAATATGGCCAGAGACATTTTAACCTGAAAACCTATGAACGCCTCTCAATTAACCCTCGAAGAAAAACGACGACACACTGGCTCGCACATTTTATCCTACGCGGTAGGCATGGCTTTTAAAGGCGTTAAGCGCGGAGTTGGACCGCATACCGAAGATGGTTTTTATCAAGATTTTGATTTCGGCGATCAAATAGTTTCCGATAAAGATTTTAAAGCCATTGAGAAAAAAATGCGCTGGATTGTAAATAAAGACTTTAAAGTCGTACGGGTTGAAAAATCTTTTGCCCAAGCGCGAGAGTACTTTGCAAACGATGAGTATAAATTAGAACTAATTGATGAAATTGAGGCTCGTGGTGAAACGCTCACTTTTCATAATTTTGTAAACGAAGGCGGCGAAGAAGTGTACCAAGACCTTTGTATGGGCGGTCACTTAGAATCTACCGGGGAAATCGGAGTCTTCAAGCTGACTAAAATGGCGGGCGCTTACTGGCGTGGTGACAGTGATCGAACCATGATGAACCGAATTTATGGCGTGGCTTTTAAAGACGAAGAAGCGCTAAAAGCCTACCAAGAATTTTTAGAAGAAGCGGCTAAGCGCGATCACCGCAAACTGGGCGCTGAGTTAGATTTATTTACTTTCTCTGACAAAGTTGGCTCTGGTTTGCCGTTATTTACTCCAAAGGGAGCGTTTATGCGGAACCAAATTAAAGACACTATTATGGAAATTCAAAGCCAGTACGGTTTTGAAGAAGTCTATATTCCTCATATCACTAAAAAAGACTTATACGTAACTTCTGGCCATTGGGATAAGTTTAAAGACGATCTCTTTCACGTAAAAGGAAAAGGGGACACTGAGTTTGTGATGAAGCCGATGAACTGTCCGCATCACACGCAAATTTACGCGTCGCAAATGCGGTCTTACCGTGATTTACCCATTCGCTATGCCGAAACAACGACGTGTTACCGAGATGAATTACCCGGTGAATTACTGGGTTTAAGTCGCGTACGAGCCTTAACGCAAGATGACGGCCACGTTTTTTGTACCAATGACCAAGTCGGCGAAGAAGTACAAAATTTGGTTAAAGTGGTGCGTGAGTTTTATACAAAACTGGGCATGTGGAACGATGATCAGTTTTGGGTGAGCTTGTCGGTGCGCGATTCAGCCAATAAAGATAAATATTTAGGAGAAGATAAACACTGGGATCAAGCCGAAGACTTTTTAGAGCTCGTCGCCGAAGGAGAAAAACTACCCTATAAAAGAGTAGAAGGCGAAGCCGCTTTCTATGGTCCTAAACTAGATTTCCAATTTAAAGATGCCATTGGTCGTGAGTGGCAGCTGGCCACGATTCAGTTAGATTTTGTGCAACCAGAGCGCTTTGGTTTAGAATACATTAACGACCAAGGTCAAAAGGAACGCCCGGTCATGATCCATCGAGCGATTGCCGGTAGTTTAGAGCGCTTTATGAGTGTTATTATTGAGCATTTTGCGGGGGCTTTTCCAGCCTGGCTGGCGCCGGTGCAAGCGCATATTTTACCCGTAAACCAAGTACATGAGTACTTGGCCTATAGCTTAGCGGCTCAATTAAAAGACCACGGTGGTCGAGTTGAAGTGTATGACCCAAGTGACAGTTTAGGAAAACGGATTCGCAATAGTCAGACCAAAAAAATTCCCTACACGATAGTCATTGGAGATAACGAAGTGAATTCTGGCAAAGTGAACGTACGCGCCTATGGAAGTGATAAAGAAGAAACTATGGGACTCGATCAATTTATAGAACTTCTCAACGGCTAAATGATACAATCTATACCACTGCAGTGGCGAGGCTTTTGCCTGGCCGCTTTAGCCATGATTTCTTTCTCAGTGGGGGTGCTGGGCACCAAAATAGCCCTCAACCATTCAGCCATCGATTTTTATAGTATCGCTATTTGGGGCTGGGGCAGTGGCATGGTTGCGGCCACTTTATTTTTCTTTTTACCACTCAAGTCTCAACGCCAATCTTTACTGCCCGAACTTATAAAACATAAACGGTTTTTTGCGATAATATCGGTCTTAACGCTTATCAATGGATCGACCTGGTTTTACGGGCTTTCCCAAATTAACGGGGGAGTGGTCGCTTTGTTGGATCAAAACGTCATCGTTTGGTCTTTTCTCTTAGGGGCAATTTTTTTAGGAGAACGCTTTAGTTGGCGCCAACTCTCGGCGATTACGATTACGGTTCTGGGTTTAGTCATTATTTCAAATCTTAAAGGCGAAGTAACCACCATTGGAATTATATGTCTTTTAATTTGTGGCTTATCTATTGCCCTGCAAAGTTTACTAATAAAAAAATACTCACATCCCTTTAACGCTCTGGCCTTAGCGTTTTGGCGGGGGTGGGCAATGGTTATATTTTCACTCCTCATCAGTCTCGGGTTGGGGATTTTTCAGCCACAAATTGAAATTTACGCCTTAATAGCGGTGGGGGTAGCCCAATTCTTTGGTTTATTTGTCGGTCGGGCGGCCTACATTAAAGCGCACGAGTATTTACCCATGTCGCACTTAAGTTTTTTATTGCTTGGAATCCCCGTAATCGTGCTTTTAAGCAGTTTTGTAATACTAAATGAACCCTTAGGGGCTCAAAAAATTATAGGCGCCTTAGTGATGCTTATAGGACTATTCTGGTTTTTCACTCGTAAAGCAAAACGGCAAGCGCAATAAAAAAGTCCAGACTCTAATTGTAAAATAAATTACAGAGTCCGGACTTAAGATTCAGGCTTAGTTAATTTGAAACTAGAAAGGCAGGTCTTCTGGTTGAAGATCTTCTTTAGTGGGCGCTGGTTTCGCCGCTTTAGGTTTATCGTCGCCACCCCCAGCTTTATCAGCATTCGGTTTCCAGGTATCAACTTCTAAATAATGCGTCATACCACCCGCTGATGGTTCTCGACGTTCTTTAACGTTCAAGTTGATCCAACCATTATCTAGGTTAGCCTGCATTTTTTCAATATCTTCAGCGGTCATACTCAGCTTCATCAAATCACCATACTGGGTAGTGATCTTTTTTCCGTTTCCAACATAAATTTTTTCTTCTGACATAGTTAATTGTGGGTAATTAAATCATAATAAGTATAAGAAAATTAATCGTTGATTGCGAGACAAAAACTTTATAAAAAGTTCATCTTAAACGAGTAACAAAAAACCCTCGGCTGAAACCGAGGGTTTTGATTCTAATAAATGGTAAGATTTGCTTAGTAACGAGCCAAGTGAGCAAAAGCTTTATTAGCCTGAGCCATTCGGTGTACGTCTTCTTTTTTACCGTAGGCAAACCCAGTTTCGTTTGAAGCATCAAGCAGTTCACCCGCTAGACGTTTAAACATAGGTTGTCCTTTCTTTTTTCGAGCGCCTTCCAGCACCCATCGAACACACAAACTTTGTTGTCGTTTTTCAGTCACTTCCATTGGAATTTGGTACACCGCACCACCAATACGTTTGGCTTTTACTTCCATCGCTGGAGTTGCATTTTTAAGGGCGGTTTCGAAACACTTTAACGGGTCATCTTGACCACGTCGGTACAATTCTTGCAGCGTGTCTTGCATGATTTTAACGGCGATTGTTTTTTTACCGTTTTTCATCACACAGTTTACAAATTTATCTTGAAGCGGATCTCCAAAAGAAAATTGGTTTTGGTACTTTTTTCGAGCTTTTACTGGCTTATCAGTAGCGGCTGCGTTTTTAGCTGAGCTTTTTTCAGGCGCCGCTTTAGCTTTTGGCGCTGCTTTTGTTTTGTCTGACATAATGTCTTAAAGTTAATAAATAAATTTTTATAAAAGAAAGAGAGTAGGCTGTTTAAAGCCTACTCTCCGAATTTTAACTAGCTTTTAGGTTTCTTAGAACCGTAACGAGAACGACTCTGTTTTCGGTTTTCAACTCCTTGGGTATCAAGGGTACCTCGTACAATGTGGTAACGTACCCCAATCAAATCTTTCACACTTCCTCCACGGATCATTACTACTGAATGCTCTTGAAGATTATGACCTTCTCCCATGATGTACGCATTAACTTCGTAACCATTGGTTAAACGAACTCGTGCGATTTTTCGGAGAGCCGAATTCGGCTTTTTAGGCGTTGTGGTGGTAACTTTCACACATACACCTCGTTTTTGAGGGGCTGGTGAGTTCACCGCTTTATTTCTTAAAGAATTAAAGCTTGATTGTAAGGCTGGAGATTTAGATTTCCGGATTTTATCCTTACGTGGGTTTCGAACGAGTTGATTGATAGTTGGCATAAATTTTTCTTGGTTAAGCCTCTTTTGATGAGGGTTTATAGTGTTTCCCTGCCGGGATCAGCCGGCCGATGATAACGTTTTCTTTCAGACCGTCAAGCGTATCGATCTTTCGCGTCGTAGATGCTTCTACCAGTACTCTAATCGTCTCTTGGAACGAAGCCGCAGACAGCCATGAGTCCGTCCAAAGTGAAATTCTCGTGAGTCCTAGTAGCAGACGTTCGTAACTGGCTGCCGTCTTCTTCTTTTTCTTGAGTGCATCGTTGGCACGCTCAACTTCAATTACATCTTTAATCTCACCAGGTAGGTAATCAGAATCACCCCCATCTAAAATTCGAACTTTAGAGGCCATTTGTTTAGAAATGATCTCAATATGTTTCTCATTAATATTTTGCCCTTGTGAGCTGTAGATATACTGAACTTCGTATAAAATGTACTCTTGAACTTTTTCAACTGATGTTAGTTCCATTAGCTGACGTAGATCAATATGCCCCACCGTTAACGCTTGTCCTTTCTCCGCTTGCTCACCATCTTTGATTTTAAGCATTGTTCGGTGTGAAATCACGTATGTTTTTTCAACCGCTTCAGCTTGTTTAATAGTGATCCCCTCAGCTGAAACTTTAACCACCGTTCCTTCACATCGTGATTTAACGTTTGATTTATCTTCGGTGCTTCTGGCAATAATTTGTTTTTCACGAACGGTATCTCCTTTTTTAACCGCCGCTTCCATATTCAGACTCAAGTGATGCACATCTTCTTCTGCTTTTTCTGCTGAAACAATAATTTTAGTATCATTTTTTCCTTTTTTCACTTTCACCGCTCCAGCAATCTCTGAAAGTACGGCTGGATTTTTTGGAGAACGAGCCTCAAATAATTCATCCACTCGCGTCAAACCTTGGGTAATAGACGCTCCTTCGGTGGCAATCCCTCCCATGTGGAAAGTCCGCATCGTAAGCTGTGTACCCGGTTCCCCAATTGATTGAGCCGCAATAATTCCGACCGGCGTTCCAATTTCAGCCACTCGTCGGTTCCCTAAATCGTGTCCGTAACACTTACCACAAACCCCTCCTAAAGTTTTACAGTACATCACTGAGTGGGTATCAATAGACGTTACTTGGTGTTCACGGATAAGTTCTACTTCAGCGTCGGCAATAACTTGGTTCTTTTTAAGTACCGTTTTACTTTTCACTTTAACGTCGTTCCCAACAGTTAATCCGTAAACTCGTTCTTCAAAAGGTACGCCCAAGAAGTCAGAATTTTCACGGGTAATAGTTTTAAACGTAGTCGTTCCACAATCTTCTTCACGAACAATAATATCTTGTACAGAATCAACTAGACGACGCGTTAAGTAACCCGCTTCAGCGGTTTTCAAGGCCGTATCTGATTTCCCTTTCCGTCCACCGTGTGTGGCAATAAAGTATTCTAAGATCGTAAACCCTTCTTTTAGATTCGATTTAATTGGCAGTTCAATGGTTTTACCTGATGGACTGGCCACCAATCCTTTAATCCCCGCCATTTGGGTAATTTGTCCCCAGTTCCCTCGGGCTCCAGAATCGATCATGTAGTAAATATCATTTTCTTGATCGTATTCATCGATCATTTCGTTGGTGATATCTGATTTAATGCGTGACCAAATTTTTATAGTGTGGTTGTAACGCTCTTCATCGGTAATTAAACCAAAGTAATACTGATCATTAATGTGATTTACGATTTGATCCGCTTTTTCCACAATTTCATCTTTGTTTTTTGGAGAATGAAGATCGTACGCTGAAACGGTAATTCCAGACATAGTCGCGTATTTGAAACCAAGATCTTTAATCTCGTCGGCTAGTTTAGCCGCCACTTCAACGCCGTTGTAAGTAAAGGCATGTGATAACACGTCTTTTAATTGATTCTTCCCAAAAGTTTCGTTTTGGTATGGTTTTTCTTCTGGTAAAATTTGGTTGAAAATAACCCGTCCCACTGAAGTTTCGGTCATTTCACCTTTAAGACGAACATTAATTTTAGCCTGCAGATGAATTTGTTTTGTATCCAAAGCAAAGATAGCAGATTCTTCAGTCGCAAAGCTTCGTCCTTCTCCTAATTTACCTTCCAGCATTTTAGTCAGGAAGTAACACCCCAGTACCATATCTTGTGACGCCGTCACAATTGGCTCCCCAGCTGATGGTTTTAATAGATTTTTAGAAGAAACAATAATTTCACGCGCTTCTCGCTGTGCATCCGCCGATAACGGTAGATGTACCGCCATTTGATCTCCATCAAAATCGGCATTAAATGACGCACAAACGAGCGGATGTAATTGAATCGCTTTTCCTTCAACTAAACGTGGTTGGAAAGCTTGAATCCCGAGTCTATGCAAGGTTGGAGCTCGATTTAGAAGTACGTATTTACCTTCAATGACTTCATCTAAAATATCCCACACAACTTTTTCACCATTCTTAATTAATTTTTCAGCACTTTTAACATTGTGAGCCAGTTCAAAACTTATAAGTTTTGAGATTACAAAGGGTTTAAAGAGTTCTAAAGCAATTTTTTTAGGCAGACCACACTCACTTAATTTAAGCGTCGGTCCTACCACAATCACTGAACGACCAGAGTAATCCACTCGTTTTCCGAGTAAATTTTGTCGGAAACGACCTTGTTTTCCTTTCAACATGTCTGAAAGTGATCGTAAACGACGACGTTGTACTTGGTTCACCCCAGAACGAGAGTTTCGCACCGAGTTAGAAATCAGAATATCTACTGATTCTTGCAACATTCGTTTTTCATTTCGACAAATAATTTCTGGCGCTCCCAGTTGAATCAGTTTTTTTAAACGTGAATTACGGTTAATAACTCGTCGGTATAAATCATTTAAATCAGAGGTTGCAAAACGACCACCATCGAGTTGTACCATTGGTCGTAGTTCTGGTGGAATCACCGGAATAACGGTTAAAATCATCCATTCTGGACGAATATTGCTTCGTTCTAAAGAAGAAACTAACTTAACTCGTTTAAGTAATTTTTTCTCTTTTTGGCCAGAAGCCGCTTTTAATTCTACTTTTAAGTCTTTAATAAATTTAGGCATATCCATTCGTTGAATCACTTCTCGAATGGCATCAGCCCCAATTCCAGCGCGAAAAACGTGACCAAATTTCATAGAAATAGTTCGGTATTCCGTTTCAGTGAGCACTAAACCTACTTTCAAATTTTTAAGTTCATCTTTAGCACTTTTAAAGTTTCCGTTTACTTCTTCTAAATTTAGTACCAACTCGTTTTCTAAAGCGAGTAAATCTTTTTCTGTCATATCGCCATCTTTAACCGCTTTTTTAGCAGCTTTAAGACTGGCATCATTATCTTCCTTTGCTTTATCAATAATTTTTTTGTAATCCGCTTCTAGTTCTCCCATCGCTTCTTGTTGATCTTCTTCGTCGACATCAACCACCAAATAAGAAGCAAAATAAACAATTTGTTCTAACTGTTTAACCGATAAATCCATTAATAAACCGATTCTTGAAGGCGTAGACCGCAAAAACCAAGTGTGAGTGACTGGAACCGCCAATTTAATGTGTCCCATTCTTTCACGCCGAACAATAGAACGCGTTACTTCTACTCCACATCGTTCACAGACAATGCCTTTGTATCGAATTCGTTTGTATTTTCCACAAGCACACTCCCAATTTTTGACCGGACCGAATATTTTTTGACAGAATAAACCGTCTGGTTCTGGTTTCTGAGTACGGTAATTAATCGTCTCAGGTTTTGTTACTTCACCGTGTGACCACGATAAAATTTCTTCAGGTGAAGCAACTGATAAGGCAATTGCATCGAAATCTTTGATTTTTTTGATGTCGCTCATGAGCAAACTAAAAGACTTAAGAATTAGGGTTTGGTTGCGCTAACAAAGGGTTTGAAAAAAAAATTTAGTCGTCACTAATCTCGTAATCTTTTTTAATCTCCGTCTTAGTTAGCCCTTCCTATTTGTTAAAACACGTTACTACCACGTGTTTTAAAGCCTGAAGAATATAGAAAATAACCCTCTTTAGTCAACTTTAATTCAAACTACAAATTTTAATTCAACATTCTTTCTCTTAGTGGATTAGTTTATTTAAAATATTAATTTATAGATTAAGTAGTAATAGGGCTTATATGTTTAAAACTCTAAAAGCCTATAGGTAACGAGGTTATGGATATTATTTTTACCGTATTGGTTATTAATTTCTTAATTATATTAGAGGGAGAGAATAAGTATTGTATCCGATTTTAAGTCTTTCTGAGCCTAGTGATAAGATGATTAAAATTTAGGTTCACAATAAAACGGGAGGAAATGTGTATAACTTGGGTGAAAACTCTGCATAACTTTTAGAGTTGAAAGTGCATAACTTAAGCAGAAGCGTTGGAGGTTATTTAAGTGTTGGGTATTACGTCCATATTTCCCCAGGTCGAACTAATGTTTGCACGGGAGTTTTACACCCTGGCATAAGTTTTGCACCGATACCGATTTGAGTCCCCATACCCACTATAGCGCCCAGTTTAAGGTGATTTGAATCTACCAAGTCGTCTTTTATTCGCACGCGAACTGTTTTCTTATCAAGTCTTAAATTAGCCGTGCAACTGTAGGCTCCAAAATTAACGGTATCGTCTATAATAGAGTCTCCAATGTAAGCCATATGACTGGTAATATTTTTACCGAGCCACGACCGAGCTACCTCGGTATTATAGCCTACCACCGAGTTTTCACCGATAATGGAATCTCGTACTAAAGCGTTGTTACCGACAACAGCGTTTTTACTTATATAGGCGGGGCCACTGATGACCGCGTTTTCAAACACTTTTACGCCGGCTTCTATAATGACGTTTTTCCCTTTTATCGTCGCGCTTTTAGCAATATCAGCTTTCGGACTTATAAAACTATCGGTTTGATTTAAAATTAAATCCATCATTTCGAGTACATGCCACGGGTATTTGATGGCTTGCCACGAACCACTGTATTCGACCGCTACAAAATTATGCGTTTTGAAAAGAGTATCGAGCGCGATTTCATACACGTCATCCGCTTTAGAAGTCGCTTTTTTAAGGGCTGCCTTGAGGGGAGCGATTTTAGCGAAACTATGAACCACAATGTTGACTAAATTAGACGGCTCATTACCAGCTCCAGGCTTTTCAATAATGGAGACGATTTTTTTATCACTCTCAACTTTTAGGTATCCGCCCGGAAAGTAATTTTCACGCTTTTGCCCTAGCAGGGCTCCGTCATAGGTTTTAGTGGCCTGCATGATATCTTTAATAGCCTGTATTTCGACCAAGTCGTTTCCGTTATGAATTAAGACCGCTTCGTCCGCTTCACAAAATTCTAGCCCCGCTAAAATTCCACCAGCCATCCCGGTTTCGAGGTCTAATTGAACGGCTATATCCGCGTTTTGTAAAAATTTATGCTCCGCGCACATTTGGGTTAAATCGAGTTGGTTTTCAAGATTGCCCACAATTACGAAATTAGAACAGCCGGCTTTGTGCGCGTTTTCGAGTAAATGGAGAATCAGCGGTTTACCACAGAATTCTAAAAAATTTTTATCTCGAATCGGACTCATACGACTGGACTGTCCCGCGGCCAAAAAAATTGTTTTCATGTTGCAGGCACAATATTAGTCTGGGATTGAATTAGGGGCAAGCGAGGATCAAAAATTCGAAATATTTCAGTTGATTTTTAAAAATTAAATTAAATATTACTGATTATCACCCGCATGGCTGAACCATGTGTAATTTTTACACAAAGGAAAGGTCTCTGGTGGTACGAGATCTTTTCAAATTTTGGAGACGAAAAACTATGACACTACAGGCAGATCAAAACGAGCCAGTAATTCAAACCATGGTCTTTGGCGAAGATGCGGCAAACGCACTGAAGTCAATCATGATGCCACTGGTGCTCGCGGTCGCGATCATTGTTGGGTTGGCTGCGCTGGCTTTCCCAATTATGATGGAATTCGCTTTATTTCAAGCGTTTCACGCTTGGTTCGGCAGCGGAGCATCCATGCTGATGGCACTGCTGCTCACGGTCACTGTCGGGGGGATGTTCTATTTCCTTTTCCGCTGGCACCAAAAATCCGTCAGTGCCCAATAACTGACCAGATCTCGTAAAGCTGGAGCGTCCCACATTAGTGTGGGGCGCTCTTTAACCTATTTTAAAGCTAAGCCTTCTCAAACTTAAACCCTTCTTCTTCACCGACGGTTTGGTAATCAACGACTTTATTTTGCAGAAATTTATAACTACTGGTGTCGCAGAAAATTCTGACGCCGTTAGTTTCAACGACTCTGTCACCCCGATCAGGGCGTTCTTGAAAATCTAAAAAATAACTCGGGTCGCCCATTTCTTGCATCACTTCAATTTTAAAACCAAACCCAAGTTTATCACTTTCTGTTTGAAATTCTTCAATTTTAGCTTTCGCGGCATCGGTTATAATGGGGTCTTTTTTTTCGCCTTTACCATCCCGACCAATTTCATCAACGGCTTCGTTTAAATCTCGCATCACCGTCAAAAACATTTCATCGCCGTAATGCGCCATAATGCCTTCTTGCAGCGTTTCGTATTGGTTGATATGGCAACCAGCACAAGCAATACCGTGGGCGGCTAAAATTTCGTGCGCGGAGGGAAAGTCCATCAGTACGTCCGCAATAATTTCTTCACCGGTAAAATGGTTGGTCGTGTTTGTCATAGTCTTTTTATTTCTAGCTATTTTTACTAATCAGGTAAAGCGAGTATGATTTAGCTGAAAATGAATTCAGACTCTTTAAACGCTTTCGATGTGCAATATGCTCAAATTTTAAAAGAAATTTTAGAACACGGTATTGAAGAAAAAAACGGTCGCACCGGTCATGTCTGCAAAAGCTTACCCGGGATGACGATGAAGTTTGATTTGAGCAAAGGGTTTCCATTATTAACGTTACGAAAAATTCCTTTAAAAGTGTTTATCGCCGAACAAGTTTGGTTTTTAATGGGCGGCCAAAACCTAGAGTGGCTGCAACAGTTTACCAAAATTTGGGATGATTTTGCGGAGGAAAATAACTGCGTAGAGTCGGCGTATGGTTTTCGCTGGCGAGCTCATTTTGGCCGCGATCAAATTGATGGTTTAGTACAATTGCTCACCGAAGAACCCAGTTCCCGTCATGGCGTGATTTTAATGTGGGACCCCAGTGATGATGGTTTATCCATGGGCACTAAAAAGAAAAACGTGCCGTGCCCCTACACTTTTACGGTGCAAATTATTGGCGGGAAACTCTGCTTACATTTAGTGATTCGTTCCAATGATATGATGCTGGGAAATCCGCATGACACCGCGGGCTTTGCCTTACTAGCCGAATTTTTAGCCGATAAATTAGGCGTTACCCCGGGCACCTTAACCGTCAGCATTTCTAACGCCCACATATACGACATTCACTTTGACCAAGCCAAACAAATTGTAGAACGCGCCGTGACGCATTCAGCCATTAAGTTTAATTGCCCTAAAGGGGCTTTCGACCGGGCAGAAGCCGGGGATACTGAACTGGTCACAGAAATTTTTAAGCAGTTTAAGGCGAATTATGAGCCGCAAGAAAGCTTAGGGAAGATGAATATTGTTTTATGAGTAAAATCATTGTTTTATGAGTAAAATCATTGTATAATGCAATTAGCAATCGGCCGTGTTGGTGCGGTTAAATTTTAACCGAGCTGATCGCCACCTTGCTGTCAGCTCTTTTACGGGAGAAAATCAGCAATGATGTATTCTAGATTTAGGCAATGGCCCATCGCTTTGCGTTGGGTTATCTGGGTCTTGGCAATGGGAGTGGGAGGGATTATGTTCCTATCGACTGCCACCAACCCGGCCCTACAATCCTTCCTCAACTGGAGTGGAGGTATCCTAGTCTTTCTGGCACTCTTCGAGTGTCCCGCCCTAAGGCGCTGACCAAACTGGGCTTGGCCGACATCTATGTCGACCAAGTCCCAAACCTTTAAAATTGACTAGCCAAGCCTGCTTTAGTGTTTATAGTTTTGGTGATGTTGAAAATCACTTCTCGCATCCGAGCCAGCAGACGCCCGAGCGGCAAAGGACGCAAAGAAGTGTAGGTCGAAAAAGTTACGAAATTTACAGAAGCGTTTTTTAATAGACGCTGATTTTTTATTTTTAACTTTTTTTATAATATGGACAGAGCTAAACAAGATTACTATCGAAATGAATGGGGAATTGATGTAACGAAACCGAATCCAAATACGGGGGAAACGGTTGATGGCTACTTAACTTTAGACCAAGGTTCTTGGGGATTGGACGAAGTGGACTTAAATACTAATTTAGAGGAAGAAGCATTAATAGAAGAAGCCGCTAGATTTGCAGAAGCCGTTGAGGGGGCGCGCGCGGATTTGAGAACCTTTATGCAGCAGAATGGAATACCCGAGCACTATATTGCTTCTCCAAAAGCTATCACAAGAGGTCAAGAGCTAGTTAAAAAATACCAGTTAGACCAATGGCTTGAAGATAGTTACATAGCGCGTAATCCTGAGGTCATGGGAAGGTTACTTTTGGATAGAGAAGGGCTTGAAAAAATAATCCCTGGTGTTACCGACGCCATATCAAAACGTACGGCTCAAATTATCGAAATTCCAAGAATGGCGGCTGAATAATGCCCACTATATTTTTTGATTTCGATTCGACGGTGTGCACCAAAGAGTCTTTAGACGAAGTGATTACTTTGGCCTTAAAAGAGTACCCCGAGCAAAAAGGCTTGGTAGAAAAGGTGGAGCAAATTACCAACCAAGGGATGAACGGCGAGCTTGATTTTATGGAATCGGTTAAGGCGCGCCTAGCCGTGTGTCCGCTCAACAGCGCTCATTTTAGCCTAACGGGTGAACATTTAAAACACTGTCTTACGCCTGGATTTGCCGACGTATTCGAGTATCTGATTCGCCAAAATTGGGATATTTATATTGTCAGTGGTGGTTTTTTGACCTCTATTTTACCGAGTGTTAAATGGCTTGGCTTAGACCCTAACCGCGTTTTTGCTAACGGCTTGCGTTTAACCGGTAACGGCGACGTTCTTGGGGTCGATGAAAGCAGCTTACTTTGGACCAATCAAGGTAAAACAAAGGTCATAAATCATCTTAAAGACGCACAAAAAATCAAAGGTTTAACGGTTCTAGTCGGTGATGGAAGTAATGACCTAGCGGCTTTTGCCAGTGGGGCGGTTGATCATTTTGTTGGCTTTGGCGGTAACGTAGAACGCGCCAAAGTAAAAGCCGAAGCGCCTCATTAT
>Ga0307935_1000168_pt1 | contig 32122 bp, 42 predicted proteins | sample OrgLakmetageno92_FD_201827 | JGI IMG/M metagenome (GOLD analysis project Ga0307935, IMG submission 201827) | Saline water microbial communities from Organic Lake, Antarctica - #92 | ecosystem: Environmental > Aquatic > Non-marine Saline and Alkaline > Saline | place: Antarctica: Organic Lake...
TTTGACTCAAATTTTTTATAAAAAGAGTGTTATTTTTTACTATATAAAGAAGCTAGTTTAATTGATTCTTAAAGTGTGATTATAACCTGTTCAATGTGTTAAGTGTCACGCGCTTTGTATCACGCTATATACGCTCTATGCAATTCAGAATGTAGGGGGTTCGTTGAAACGAAATCGGTTCTCAAATAACTATTCGTAAATCAATTTCGTCATAAAAATTCTGTCATTCTGGGTTATACGTCTATACATTTAGGATTGTAAGGCTCAATGAAGATCGTATCAATAAAGTATAGTAATCAATGTTCACTATCGTAGCTACTGGGAACAAAAAAGCGGCTTCGATTGTCATCTTCGCCGCTGTCTCTATGCAATTTAGAATGTAGGAAAATCAGCTCAAAGAGGCTTATGATTTATTAAAATTTTCAAGGTGTGGTTTTGGCTCATAGTTGGCTTTGTGTCTAGCAATAATATCAAGCCTATAGTTTCTAGCTATTTCAGCATCTCTCTTAGCCCACTTAGGCCAATACCCATACTCGTTCTCAAGTATGTTTCTTTGGGTTGGGTTCATTGTAGCCACTAAGTCAAGATCACTTTGTATAACGTCTTTATTATAAATGCTCATATTGGTTTAACTTCGTAAAAGTGCCATACATACGGTCCATCGAAAACCGTATCAATGTAAATGTTTTGTTTGTCTGTGATTTTCATATTAAATACTCTCCCAGGCTATAAAGAATAAGTCTATTGGGTAGCCCTTGAATATCATTTGTATAAGTGGTTTGTTAGTGTACCCTTCTTTCATGGGTATCCCTAATAACACTCGTTCAATACTAGCATCCATTCTTTTTAGCTCGTGCATGATTTCTCTGGCATCTACCCCTCTTACAGTTTGGTTACTGTCAGGGTATATGTAAAGGTCAATGTCTTTTTGGGATTTTCCTGCGTGCAACACACTCCCGCCTAGGGCTATATGGTAATTTGGTTTGAATTGTTTTTCAAAGTGCCTTGCTATTTTCAATGCTTGGCGTAAAGTGTATGGTGGCTCTCTTTTCATATTAAATACTATCTTGGATGTGCTCAACCACTACCCACGGGATTTCCACTGTGTAATAGTCATCTGTGTATGGTGCTGTATTATCAACATCATTAAAAAGTTCTTCCCTTACTACACTCTCATCCGCATACACTCTGTATTTTACTATAGTTTCATGTAGTTTGCTTCTTGTGGGCTCAAGTGCTGTTAGCCTAGCATCAAGGTTAGTAAAAGCCTCAAGGAAACTCTCGAACACTAAATGGCTACTGCGGCTTGTATTCAAGTTCCCTTGGCGTATAAGTTGCATCACATCGTCATGGGGTGGTGTTTTTTTGTTTTTTGGCATTGTTTTTGTTTGGTTCTAGATTAAAGGTCGCAGGAATGGTAGCCTCTTCAAAAACTCCATGATCCTGCGACGTAGCCTGAAGCGTCTTTCATTTTCGAGCATCCATTCCGACTTTTGCGGCATGTCCCCTCTGTATTTTACTTCTTTACTGTATTTCATATTCGTAGTGTTAGTGATTTAGAACCACGCGCAGCTATCAACTGCGTCGTGCCTCCTTGTGCTAGTGCTAATCGTTATAGGTTGTTATCGTTCGTTCTAGCTGTTTTTTGGCACAAAACCTTATTGAGGTGGCTTTTGCAGGGGGTTGCCTATACCCACATACCGAATTGCCCCTTGCGGGGCGTGTCGGGGCTTGTGTGGGCATTACCTTTTAATTAGATTTTTGGGCATTACGGTATCTACCTGTTTACCTTTCATTAGCTGGGCTGGAACAGCCCAAGGCATCATTTTTTTGGCCTTGGCTAATAAGCCGTCAAAATGTTGAAAAAACTGTCCTATAGTGTCTGCGTTTTGGAGCTTTGCTCCAGCGTCGCAGTACTTTATGATGAATTTAAGTTTTACTTTGATTAAATCGTCCCAAGCATCTTGTTGTTTGGTGATGAATTTGTATAACGCCATAATATCGTTATCAATACTATCAAAGTCTGGAATTCCACATTCGTATAATTCCTCTACCCTTTGGCGACACCATTCATAGGCTTTGGGTTTTTTGGCCTTTAGTGATTTAATGTTTTTCATAAGTTTTTAATGATTTGGGCTTGCAATTAACATATCGTTGTTTTATGGGTTTTAGTAAAGGATGATATATGTATTCATTAAACCCATGATGTTACGCCTATATTTGATTCTTCTTTGTTAAGATGGGCTGATTGTTTTTATAATGATCAGCCCATTTTTATCTATGCAAAAGGCTTACAATTCAAAATGTAGCATTTTTATATGTATCTTATTTTGTCTTATGTTATCCCTGGTTGGGGACCCCTATAGGGGTCCCCATAGAGGTGCCCGTTCACGCACCTCTAGAGGTGCCCGAATGCAAACAATACGAGATTTAATACACATTTTAAAATAAACTACATTTGTGCATGTAACACCATATTAAATGATGCATAGCCCATAAACCCAAAGAAATACTAAACATCCAGTGGGGCTGGTATGCCAATATAAAGTAAATGTGAATGTGCCTAGACCAGCGATATATGCACTTATAATGGATTTAGCCAACATACTAGCAGACGAGGACAAGATACTAGCAGATATTTGTAAAGAGGACTTTTATGAATTTTTGCAGGAGTTTTGGACGGAGCTTATTGACGAGGTGCCTGTTTACAATTGGCACATTGCGTATCTGTGCAAGGGCTTGCAAGTTGTGGCGGAGCGGGTATTTAGGGGAGAGCCCAAAAAATATGACGTAGCTATCAACATCAGCCCTGGAACCACCAAGACGACTATTTGTAGCGTCATGTACCCAGCTTGGATTTGGGCGCGTATGCCTGCGGCTAGAATTATATCATGCTCTTACTCCCACAGTGTTGCTGTTGACTCCGCTGTTAAGAGTAGGCAGATAATTGAAAGTGAAAAATACAAAAGACTATTCCCTGACGTTCAGTTGTCAGAGGTTCAAAATGCCAAAGACCATTACCGTAGCACTAAGAATGGAATGCGCTACTCCGCAGGCACACGGGGACGGGTGACAGGGCAGCACGGGCACTTCATTATCATCGACGACCCCATTAACCCATTAGAGGCATCTTCAAAGTCAGGACTAAAAACGGCAAATGATTGGATTGGCAAGACACTACTATCACGTAAAGTAGATAAAGCGGTAACACCCACTATTATGATCATGCAGCGGTTGCACCAAGAAGACCCAACTGACTTCTTCCTTGACCGTGATGGGGCGCAAGTGAAGCACGTATGCCTCCCGGCACGCCAGCCAAAAGAAAACGACAAACGTGTATCCATCAAACCTGCCCATTTAGTCAAACGGTACACAAATGGTTTAATGGACCCAGTGCGTTTAAGTGACGCTGTGTTGAGTGAGGCTAGGGCTGACTTAGGGGAGTATGGTTATGCTAGCCAGTTCGATCAAACCCCCATTCCTGAGGGTGGTGGTATGTTTGAAACAGACAAGTTCCAAATGGCCAAGCTACCACTACCATTTAATGAATATAGGATGGTAATAAGGTTCTGGGACAAGGCGGCTAGCTCTAATGATGGAGACTATACTGCTGGCGTTAAAATGGCTGTTGATAAACATGGTGCTTACTGGGTGCTCCATGTAGCCAAGGGGCAGTGGGGGACATTTTTACGCGAGAGTAAAATGAAGCTTTACGCTAGCCAAGATGGGTATGATGTGTATGTAGGGCTTGAGCAAGAGCCTGGTTCAGGGGGAAAAGACTCCACGTTATCCTCTGTTAAAAACCTAGCTGGTTATGTCACACGGGTAGGGAAGCCGACAGGGGATAAGGTGTTACGCGCAGATGCCTACTCAGTTCAAGTAAACTCTGGAAATGTGTATATGGTGATAGGTAGCTGGAATGCCGAGTATAAAGAAGAGCTTTCCTTCTTTCCTTACGCCAAACACGATGACCAAGTAGATGCAAGTTCTGGGGCATTTTCGATTCTAAGCAAGGGCAAGACAAGAGTAGGTGGAATAAACTAAACAATGACTAAAATAAACGGCATGCCTTATTATGAGGCTAATACAGGAGATGATTTTGGAAATACGTCCCCTAGGGTTAAAAGGGGCAGGCCGCCTAATAATAGAAGAGCGCCATTAGGGGTGCTACCTCCAAGAAATGGAAATTGCATTGTAGGCTTGCCAGCCGACAAAAAACCGTCTAAAGCCAAAGCCAATGAAAAGTAAATCAGCTAAAATAATGAGTATGCTTAGAAATAGCGTAACCTTGAGTAGAGCGGGTCTTTCCCGTATGCTAGACCCTAACAGGGATATTGACAAAGAGTGCGGCTACCCAGATGTAATTGAAGTTGGTCAGTATAGAAAGATATATGACCGTGAAGGTCTCGGCAAGCGCGTAGTTGACATTTACCCAGAGGCTTGTTGGTCGAGTGACCCTGTTATTACGGATGGCATTAACATAAATGAAGTAGACTCCGCTTTTTCTGAAGAATGGAAAACATTTGCCAAGAAGCACAAGCTATGGCATTACCTGCACCGCGCGGATGAGCTTAGTGGTGTGGGGCATTTTGGCATCATGGTTCTTGGTATAGCGGACTCGGAGCCCCTAAATAAACCAGTTGTAGGTGTGAATGAAAAAACAGGGGAGACTGCCAGCGGGGAGCCTTTAGACCATGAGCTGCAATACATAAAAGTATTCAGCGAAGAAAACATCCAAATAGCCGCCAAGGACACAGACCTCCAGAGTGCGCGTTATGGTATGCCACTACTTTACACTATTCAAGTGTCTGATGTAGAAAATAGAAGCACTAGCGTAGGCACTTCACTACCAAACATCCAAGTCCACTGGACACGTGTAGTTCACTTAGCCGATAATAGGAAAGACAGTGATGTATATGGTGTTCCCCGTATGCAATCTGTTTATAACCGTATCTATGACTTGCGCAAGATACTATCAGGCTCAGGGGAAATGTTTTGGAAAGGTGGTTTCCCAGGCCTCAGTTTTGAAACACTTCCTGAGGTGCAGGATGCCGAAATTGATAAAGAAAGTTTAGAAAAAGAGGTTAAAGCTTACTATGAAGGCTTGCAGCGTTACATTGCCTTACAGGGAATGACAACAAAGAGCCTCACACCACAAATTGCAGACCCATCACCTCACGTAGAGGCTATGTTGAAGATCATCGCCATTGCACTGGGTATTCCATACCGTATCTTCGCTGGTGCGGAGGAGGCTCGCTTGGCTAGTAGTCAAGATGCACGGGCTTGGAATAAGCGCGTGCTTACTAGGCGTGATAAGTATGTAGAGCCTATGGTTATTCACCCTTTTATAGAACTTTGTGAGCGTTATGGATTTATCAAGGCTAAAGCGAAAGAGGGGGTAACTAATGTATTTTGGCCTAAAATGGATGTATCCACAGAAGAAGACAAAGCCAACTTAGCCGACAAACGCTCTAACGCTATGGCTAAATATGTTTCTAGTGATTGTGAATCTATTATGGCACTTAAAGACTTCTTTATGTATGTGCTAGAGTATGACAATGCTACAGCAACACTACTTGCCAAACATGCCCTTGAGAATGACGAGCCTTACACTCTTAAAGACGAAGATGATGATGTGGTTGCTGTTAAAGCCCCTGGATCATCCTCTAAGGTAAAAGGCGGGGCAGCACCACAACAAGGCTCAAGCCAATCAGATGAAGATACACGCACTAAGACCTCTGCAGAATGACCCATCACGTACTGTTACTTTAAGGCGAAGCTTTTGGTCCGCCCTTAGAAAACGATACAACAAAGTCAAGAAAGCTGTAAAAGAACAAATAGTTGACAATGATGCTTTGGGGATTGGTTTTAATGCCCCTGTATCAGGTCAAGTGTCTAATCAAGAGTTCTGGGCTTACCTAAATACTCCTGAAAAAGTAGATGCTTTTATGGCTTGGATCAATGATGTAGTTGACCGTGAAGTAATGTCTGTTGATTGGCATAAAGGCTACATAGAAAGTGCTTACAAAAAGGGGCTTACTAGGGCTTTTAATGATGCTCGTAAAACAGCAAGAGCCACCCAAGGAGAAGATTTCTACCAAGGCTCTATGAGTGAGTTTATAGGACAGGCTTTCTCTCAGCCAGAAACTTTGGAGACCATTGCCGTAGTATTCAGCCAAAGCTTTGAAGCTCTTAAAGGTATAAATGCCTCTATGGCTACAAGCATTAGGAATGCTTTAGCGGAAGGATTAGCAAGAGGAGATTCTATCCCAGCTGTATCTCGCGCCATAATGGATCAAATAGATAATATATCCGCCAAACGCGCTCGTTTGATAGCGCAGACAGAGGTTATACGAGCCCACGCCGAAGCTCAACTAGATGCTTTCGAAAAACTAGGGGTAGAGGAGCTAGGGGCTTTGGTAGAATTTTCGACTGCTGGCGATGGTAGAGTATGCCCCAGATGCAGCAAAATGAATGGAAAACGCTTCACACCCAAACAAGCTAGAGGGGTTATACCACTTCACCCAGGGTGCAGATGCACTTGGATACCTTATATAGATTTCAAAGATGAGTGACAAAGAAAAACCAAAGCCAGTTACTGATGGTGATCTTGTGCGCAAATATCATTTAGGAGGAAAGTCTTCTAAATGGATTGGTATGCGTATGGGACTAAACGAGGATGTAGTTGATGGTATTTTGTGTGACATAGAAGACGAAGACTCTCAACAAGAAGAAAACGACCTACAAGAGGCTAACTTCATAGAAACACCACCAACAACAAAAGACAGACTAGAATATGATGTAGTAAAAGCCTGTTCTCATTTAGCACAAGCCTCATCTTTGCTATTGGCTATAAGTGAGGGGCTTGGAAGTGTGCTGGCAGAAGAAGATGATTTACTAGAGTTTGTGGTAGCCACTTATCAAGAAAGCAAGTCAGAAAATCCTTATGAACATCTAGTAGATAGGCTAGCATCAGAATACATTATAATAAAAAAGTCAAAATAAAGGCTTTACAACACAATTAACATAAACTAACAGAGGGTAAGTAATGAGTAAAAAGACTAAAAGAGTGCTAGTAAATAACAGCGCAGTTGCAGAGACAGAAGCTGTTTTTGAGCGTATGTCCTTTAATGTGGATAGCGGAGTTGCTATTGAAGAAAAAATACTAGACGGAGACGCCCACTGGGTTGTTCCTATGGTTATGGCCTCAGAGTGCGTAATGAATGGTTCTTTAGGAGCCCTATACTACCCTAAAGAAGAACTTGCTAAAAAGATCTCTGCATGGAACCATAAACCAATCGTGGTTTACCACCCAGATATGAATGTATCTGCCTGCGACCCAGTTATTTTGAATAAGCAAAAAGTTGGTGTTATATTGAATACTGTTTTTGGAAAAGACAATAAACTACGCGCTGAGGCTTGGATTCATAAAGAGCTTGCCGAAAATATCGACTCCCGTGTGGTGGATGCCATCACAAACAAGAGCGCTATGGAGTTATCTACTGGCCTTGAAGTTGAAATTGAGTTTACAGAGGGGGACTTTGGCGGAAAGCCCTACAGTGGCATTGCACGAAACTACACCCCTGACCATTTAGCTATTTTGCCAGATCAAGTAGGAGCTTATAGCCTTGACATGGGGGCTGGGTTTATTCGTAATGCGGAGGGGGGCACAGTAGTTAGAAGCCTTACAAGGGCTTTGAAAGCTTACGGCCTTACAATGAATGAAATGAGCCATAGTGACATCCGTGACAGTTTGCGCGAGGCACTACACGCATTTTTCCAATCCACTGAAAATGACGCCCTTGCCCCATACGGGTTTCCTGTTAAAGAGGGTGAGGTATGCAGCTACTATGATTTTTGGGTGGTTGAAGTGTTTGAAGACTACTTTGTGTATGAAGTAGGCAGCACCTACTACAAGCTGAGCTACACAAAGAGCGATGACTCTTTGACAATAAACGGTACACCCGATAAAGTAGTAAGAAAGATTTCCTATGAGGCGGCTCCCGCTTCCTCTTTACAAAACAAAGACAATAAAGAAACAAAAGTTATGAATCGAAAAGAAAAAGTAGACGCGCTTGTTAGCAACGGTGCCTTCCTTGAGGAGGATACCGAAATGCTAATGGGAATGACTGACGCTCAATTCGATCGTGTTCACAACCAAGCTACGGCTGCTGCGGCTCATAACGCTGCCGACGGCAGTGCTGGCGGTGAAGGCGACGAAGAAGAAGAGGAAGATGCTTCCAAAGCCAAAAAGAAAAAGCCAGGAGCTGCCCAAAATGCAGATGTTTCTGTTGAAGATTACATTGAAAACGCACCCGAAGAAATTCAGGCTGTGCTCAATGAAGGCCGTGCTTCCTTGAAAAAGGAAAAAGGTGCTCTTGTAGCCTCTATCGTTTCTAACAAGAAATGCACATACACAGAAGCAACACTCAATGCCAAACCCATTGAAGACCTTCGTGCTATTGCGGCTCTTGCTGAAAACAGCAACACACAGCAAGAGGATGCACCGCGCAAGCCGTATGCTACTCCTGTGAGTGATGCTTCGCGCCAAGCACAGAATGCTGGAACTGGAGAAGGCCTCAGCATCCCAGCCACTTACGGTGACGAAAAGTAATCCGTAATTAACCACAATCAAATAATCCAAAAAGTTTAAAATACAATGAGTACTAAAAGAACAATCGTACTACGGGGACCATTCGAATACTACGAATACCTCGCCGCCTCTGCAATCACACCAGGTGATTGCATTCTGGTAAATGCCGCAGGTAAAGCAGCTCGCAATTCTGTTGTGACAGCTGATCTTCGCCGCGCCCCTATCTTTGCTATCGAAAATAGCATCATGGGTGCCACTATTGACACTGACTATGCTGCGGATGATACCGTACGCGCAGCTCATGTAGGATCTGGGGGACGTGTGCAAGTGAATCTTGCAGCAAGCCAGACAATTGTTAAGGGTGATTACCTTGCCCCTGACGCTACTGGAACATTCATCAAACTCAACGGTGGTACCTCCGCAGCAGCTATGGTTATGGCTGATGAGGCTGTGACTACTGGAGTTGGTGAAACCGCTCGCATTGACACTCAAGTGCTCTAATAGGCATTTTCAATCATTAACAAAAAAGAAAAAGGAAAATACTATGGACTACTTCCAAGGAGGACAAGCAAAGGGCATCATTGCCCAAATGCTAATCAACAATGAATTCACGCCTGGGTATATGCGCCCGTACGTCGACGAAGACGGACACACGTATGTAACCAATCTAGCTGGGCAAAAGGTACGCGCTGATAATGCGGATGCCACTTTGCGCAAGGATGAGTGGATTCACCTTGACCGTGCGGTTGTGCAAGTTGCACGCCAGCGTCTAGGTTTTGTGAACGGTTTGCGCTCTAGCGGACTTGTTTACAACATGGGTAATGCAATGGGGCAAACAATCCTACAAACCCAAACAGCCAGCAAGCGCGGTACTGCTAAGATCAGCATGGACGGACTTGCCAAGGGTGACGACGACCGTCAACACTTCGGGCTTGACAGTTTGCCACTTCCAATCTGCCATGAAGACTTCCACTTCACAGCACGTGAAATCGCTACCTCCCGTAGCGGCGGAACTCCTTTGGATGTTGAAGGTGTTACACAGGCGGCTATTAACGTAGCAGAAGAGATTGAACGACTTCACTTGGGGACATCTTCTGTTTCTAAGGTTGGCGGACTTGATATCTTCGGCCTTACCAACTTCACCAATAACCTCTCCGTGACCACCATAGCTCCCACTGCTGGCGGTTGGACAGGTGCCCAATTGGTGGATGATCTCATCGCCATGAAGGAGGCGCTTCGTGTTAAGTTTCAATACGGTCCTTTTAAGGTGTATTTCTCCCCAGACTGGGACAAGTACTTGGACGCTGATTACAGCGGTGCTAAGGGTGACAATACGATCCGTGACCGTATTGGCAAGATTAGCAACATCCAATCCGCTGAAACGCTGGATTTCTTACCCAATGGATTTCACATCTACTTGGTGCAACAAAACATGAGCACTATCCGCACCGTGCAAGGTATGGATGTTACTACACTACGCTGGGAGAGTGAAGGTGGTATGCTGCTTAACTTCAAGGTTATGGGCATCATGGTGCCACAACTGCGCTCTGACTATGAGGGCAACACAGGTATCGCTCATGGCGCACCTGCGTAAGTAGTATGAATTAAAATTGTGGGCTGGGCTTTAATGGGGCTCAGCCCACTTTTTAATCTTTATTTTTATAACAATAAAACACACCAATACAATGAGCAAAAAAACATATATCAATATCGGGGGTAGCCATTTCCAAGATGGCGTAGAATTTCCAACAGGTGCCAAGATTACTACAGAAAAGAATCTTGCCAAAGCCTTTCCAGAAAAGTTCAAAGTCCACTTGACTGAACCTGCTGCAAAAGAAGACAACGAAAAAGATGAAGGCGAAGACCTTACATCTGATTTTCTCCTTGCGGAGGAAAATGGTTTGGTTGTAACAAAAGAAGGTAAATTTTACACCGTAACGGAAGAGGGTGAAATTCTGGAAACAGAAAAGCCACTCACTTCTAAAGCGGCGGTAACAGCCTTCATCCAAGAGTACACAGAAGAATAATTTCCCAGTTAGGGGTAATCTGGGTTTCATAAAGATAGGCGATAATTGGAGGGGCTAGGTTTTCATAGCCTAGCCCCTTTTTAATATAAAATAATCAACATATGTACGCAACAGAGGCACAAGTAAGGGCAGTTCATAAAAGCATCGAAGTTGGCGATGATATCTCCATTTACATGGAAACAGCTCACACTGTCATTGAAGATAATTTAGCCTCTTTTGGTTACGTTGCTGGTAAATTGGCTCTAATTGAGGCTTGGCTATCTGCTCACTTTTACGCCGTATCTAATAAAGAAACATCCATGGAAACCGTTGGGAGTGCCTCAGAGCAATTTCAATACAAGCTAGGTGTCTACTTAGCTAACACCATGTATGGGCAGCAAGCTATGGCTTTAGATAGTAGTGGCACACTTTCACGTTTAAACAAGAGGTTTGAAAAAGGCAGCTCTAACAAAACAGGTATCACTTACCTAGGATCAGAAAGGGCTGGGGCTTAGTATGGCTAGGAAATTAAAGCTTCTCAAAAAGATGCGCAAAGAGACAGTTGTCTATATTCCGAAAGCGGGAGTAGGCGAAGACGGCTCCACATCAATTGATGTGTCATTAGCAAGGGAAGTTTTAGTGCGGTGGGAAGACGACCAAATAGAATACTTAAACCCAGACGGAGAAACAGAGCAATCGAGGTCGGTGGCTTATGTTGGGGAAGACTTTGAAATCAGCAGTTACTTATTTCACGGAACACTTGCTGATTTTGTAGCCCTACCATCCCCAAAAACAAACAGTGATTTAATGCTTGAAATACGGGGGGCAAAAAAGCTTCCTACACTTAACTACGGTGACTTTCTTCGTATGGTTTATTTAGGACCTTTTAATTAGTATGAGTGTAAAACCAAACATTACTTTGAAAGGAGCGGATGAGGCTATACAGGCTTTGGCTGATAAGCACAGGGCTTCTGGGAAAGCTTTAAAGCTCGGCCTGTATCAAGCTGGTCTTTACCTACAAAGATTGAGCCAATTAAAAGTTCCTGTAGAGCAAGGTAAATTGAAAGCCAGTGCGTTTACAAGAGATGTTAGCACAGGAACCACCACAATAGTCCTTGTCGGCTACGGTGCCAACTATGCCCACTATATTCACGAACAAGTTCAAATGAAGTGGAAGGGCAAAAAGCGTAAAGGCAAGAGAGCTGACGGTTTGCCAAGAAAGGGGCGCTATTGGGACCCAAACGGTAAGGGGCAGGCGAAATTCCTAGAACAGCCATTTAAAAACAATTTTCCACAAATGCTTAAAATCATAGAGCAGTCTTTAGTAAAAGTGATGTCCAATGGGTAACGAACCTCCATCAAAAATACTAAGTAAGTTTCTTATAAGAGACTTAGTAGTTGGTTCCCACAATGATGATGTGTGGCCTTGTTTTTACGGGTTCATGCCTGATGATGATTCTGTGCCTGATACCTTAGTGACTGTTTATGACTTAGAAGGCACTACTGCTGGAAAGCTTATGAGAGGTAACACAGTAATAGATTACCCAATGGTGTCTATTATGTTACGGGCAACCTCTTATGGGGATGGTTTTAATAAGGGTAATGATATAAAAGATTTAGTAGACAGTTACAGGTATGATTATATGTCTGTAGGGGGGTCTTACTACGCCATTCTTAATGCAAAGCGGAGTAGCGGTGTCGTTGCCTCTGGGCAAGCCGCTGGAACACGTCGCCGTTACTTATTCACTCTCACTTACGCTCTAACCCTAAAGGGTGCCGATGATGTAGGTGAGTTTATAGAAGGCGCTGGAGAATTAAACGACTTAGTTCACAATGATCTTAACCTTTAGGCACACTCTTCGTTACACAAATAATCAATAAACATAAGGAAATACAATGACACAAAGAATGGATGATGGACACGCAACTTACTTCACTTTTGGGGCAAACCCAGCTGTGAAGTTTTGGGAAAAAACAGTAACACCTCCAGGTGTTGAAGGTGGTGGTGAGAATGACACTACTACAATGCGCAATGCAAATTGGAGAACGAGAGCGCCAAAGAAGCTGAAAACTTTGGCTAATAGTTCTACTACAGTGGCGTATGATCCTGCTGTTTATGCGGACGCAGTTGCACTGCTTCAAATCAACCAGCAGATCACAATCACCTTTCCTGATCTCAGTACGGTCACTTTTTGGGGTTGGTTAGATACATTCTCCCCAGGTGAGCTTACCGAGGGAGAGCAGCCCACAGCTGAAATTACTGTAATCCCATCTAATCAAGATGCCAGTGGCGCAGAAGTGGGATTGTCGTATGCTGATAATGCACCTGCGATTCCAGCCAATTTGGTATCAGTTGATGGTGATGGCTTTGTTACCCTTGAATGGGATTCTGTTGCTGGGGCAGATGCTTATAACGTCTATCGTTCAACTACAAGTGGTGCTGGTTACGCCATAGTATCACAAAACAGTGCATCAACCGCATTTGTTGATAACTCTGTAACTAATGGCATAACATACCACTATGTTGTACGTGCTATCGAGAATGGCGTGCTATCCGATGCCTCCGACGAGGTCGAGGGAAACCCTAGCGCATAACGCACTGCACCGCGCAGGCGGCTTTTCTTAGGCTGGGGGTAGGTATAGCCCCCAGCCTATTTTTAAAACGCTTTTCTGGCCTATTTCTGGCCAATACAAATAAACACACCAAACACACCAAAACATGAAAGAAGTATTACAATTTGAAACTAAACTTAAAACACAAGAAGTCGTAATTGATGGAAACACTTGTGTTATCACAGAGCTAACTGGGGATGGACGGGATACCTACAATGATTATATTCGTTCTCGTATGGTAGAGACAGGCAAGCTGGACAAAAACGGTGATCCTGAAATGAAAGTATCTTCTATGAAGGGGGTCACTGCCAAACTACTATCCCTCAGCATCACAAACAAAAAGGATGGTAAGGGTTTTGCTGAGAGTGTAATCAGCCAATGGCCATCTTCTGTTCTGGAGAAACTCAGTAAAGTGGTTAGTGGTATTTCAGGACTTTCTGACAGTAACGAAGAAGAATCAAAAAACGGCTAAAGGGCGAGAGGTTGCTTTGGCATAGACTTGCTGAGCGCCTTAGTATGTCTGTCCAAGAGGCTCAATCCAAAATACCTTCCAGCGAATTTACCGACTGGAAGGTATATTTGGATATGGAGTGGGATAGAGTAGACAAGACAGATTATTACCTCGCCCAATTAACCAGCATACTTGTTCAACTTAAAGTAACCAAACCAGAGAATTACGGCATTGATAAATTTTTCTTTAAAAGCAAAAGCAACAAAAGTGATTATGAGAAAAGTAGGTTCGAAGTGGACAACATGCCCAAAGAAGAGGTCACACGGTTATCTAAGCAAAAATGGTTTGCAATTCTGGACAAACCCACTAATAACGTAAAGTAAGAATATGGCAAATGGTGAAAACGTGGGTGACTTAGTAGTTCGGCTTCGCGCTGAGAACAAAGAACTTCTGTCCGCCCTAAAGGAAAGTGAAAAAGGCGTCAATGGGCTATTAAAGGAGATTGCAAGGTCTAATGGAGAAATAGAAAAATCCAACGCCAGCATGAATAGCAAAATGCAGAAGCAAATGGATGCTACTGCGAGAAAAGTAAAGACAAAAACTAGGACAATGGCAGACGCTTTTAAGTCTATGTCAACTATTGCTGGCGGTTTCATACAGGCGCAGTTAATGATGAGATTGGCGGCTGTTCCTGGGCAATTGATTAATAGCACTAAAGAGGCCGTTTTAGCGTATGATAGAATTCAACTAAGATTGCGTTTTGTTATGAAAAGCGCTGAGGCGGCACAGACAGCTTTCCGTGACTTAGACGCAGTTACAAGGAAGTATGGTGTAAGCCTACAAGCTTCGGCACAATTCTATTCATCTTTCTTGGCGGCAACAGATGCCACTAATATCAGCCTTGCCCAAAGTAAAGAGTTGTTCCTAGGAACAACTCAAGCGGCTGTCGCCCTACAAATGACGACAGATCAGACTAAAGCGTCTTTCCGCGCATTCCAACAAATGGCTTCTAAAGGGCGAGTGGCTGCGGAAGAGTTGCGGGGGCAGTTGGGTGAAGCTCTTCCTGGTGCGCTTGGTATAGCGGCACGTTCCATGAACATGCCTATTGAGCAATTATCTAAGATAATGGAAAAAGGAGAGCTACTTGCTGAAGACCTTTTGCCAGCAATGGGCAGGGAGCTTCAGCGGGTATTTTCTGGCTCTGCCCTAGATGCATCCGAAACACTACTTGCCAATTTAAACAGAATTGAAAACTCATCGTTCCAACTACTTGCTGGTTTTGGTAAAGACCATGAAGGTATTTTAACACCAGCACTCAAATACATAGATGAGTTTTTAGTCAAGTGGCACTTTTGGAGAGCCTCTACAGGTGATATATCTAATAATGTGTTAGGGGATATGCAGGCCATAGCAGTTGCTGCCAAGCAGCTAGAGGATTCTAGTTGGCAGGCATCTCTCAAAAGAGTAGACCACTCTTTATTTGGTGGCTTTAAAAACACCATAAATAATGCAATAAACCCCGATGAAAGTTCTGATTCCGTAAAAGCGCAAGAAGAGCTAATGGCTGTTATTTCCAGAGCTTCTATGAAAGAGCTTGCTAGACAACAAAGGTATTTGGCTGGACTAGACAGTAGGACAAAAGTGGAGCAATTAATTCTTGATACTATCAACGAAGAGTATGATACAAAAATATTCATTCATAATGAGATGCAGAAAGCTTTGGCTTTGGGGTATAAAATGAATGCCAGCGAAAAAGAAGGTGCTTTGATATGGGCAGGAATTCTTGGTATGCATCAAGAGGTATACAGCCTTATCACTCAAATGGAAACAGAGTATGCTGATATAGAAAAGCACAATGTAGAGGCTGCCAATGCAGTAGCCCGCATACAAGAAGAGCTTGGAAAAGAGGCTTCGTTTAAACAAATGAATCAGTTCGAAAGAATAAATTTTCTTACAAAAGAAATAGAAGCCACTGCTAAGAAAATAACCGAAACCAATGCAGACGATTTTGCATCTCTAAGAACAAAAAGAGAAGCCTTAGCCGCTTTGATCAAGGAATACACTAGGTTGTATAGGCTACGGCAGAGAGAGGCAGACAGAGAGGCTGTAGTAGAAAAATCATCTACGTATACAAGCGCGACAGTAGACACTAGCGCAATTGATAATAGAGTACGGCAACAATCGGAGCTTGAAAAACTCCAGGAAGAGTGGACTACAATAGCCGATGCCTACCAAGCGTATAGAGATGAAATCAACACCATTTTCAAAGACAGTGAAGCCGAGCGTGAAGCTGAAATGACTCGTATAAATAAGCAGGAGGCGAATGCTCGTAAAGCATTCCAAATGGCGCAAGCCAGAGTTCAATTACAGACAGCATCTACTTTATTCGGTGACCTTACATCTATAGCCCAAACCTTTGCGGGAGAGCAAAGCGGAATATACAAATCAATGTTTTTGGCTAGCAAGGCGTTTGCTATAGCTGATGCACTAATCAGCATACAGCAGGGCATGGCTGCAGCACTAAAGCTAGGCTTTCCCCTAGGGCTTGGCGCAATGGCCTCTGTCGCCGCCGCAGGGGCTAGCATTGCAAGCAATATGCAAAGTATAAGCATGGCTAGCTTCGAGGGCGGTGGTTTTACAGGAAGAGGGGATAGAGTTGGGGGAATGGACGGTAAAGGCGGAAGAATGGCAATGCTCCACCCAAATGAAAAAGTCACTGATCTTACTAGAAATAAAGGCGGTAGCGGTATGACCGTTATTGTAAATAATCTTCCAGGCCAAGACGCCGATACTTTTTCTAGTGTAGATGGCAAAACAATGGAAATCACAATAAAAAGAACCAAACAAGAAATTGCTTCTGAAATACAACGAGGCGCGGGCAGTATCAATAAAGCTTTAGACGTGAGAGATCGTAGAACAGGAGCTCGCAAATAAAATGACACAAGCCTATCCAGCTTACGCCTTACCTCTTCCTCGAGAAGTTTACAGCCTAGAGGAAGAAAACAATGTCATACGCACAGCGTTCGAAGGCGGGCGTTACCGCCAGCGCAATAAGTATGAGCACAATTTAAAAATGCTCAATGTTACTTGGTCTTTCACTTATGAGCAATTCCTAATGTGGCGTGTTTTCTTGGTGGAGGGCATTGCTAATGGCGCTGACTATTTTACAATGGAGCTGTTGATAGACGATGTGCTAGATATTAAAACTGTCCGTATCGTAGAAGGAACTTACAAAGCGCAAAAAAGTGACAACAGGTATGTTGTCACTGCCGCCCTAGAACTAGAAAACCTAGAACTTGGGGCATACCCAGGCCTGTTTTCTATATACGAAGCACTGGCCCCTGACTTTGACGGGGTGGAGGCTTTGGCGCGTATAAGTTTATTACACGAATTAGTTCACACTACATTACCACAATCAGCAACATTGCCTTAAAATTAAGGCTTGCACAACTATAACAATAAAATATATAAAACAATATGCCAACACTAGGAGAAAGGTTAATAACCGCAGTTCAACAATTAGAAGTCGATTCTGCACTGTTTAAACAGTTTACTCAAGGGGACGGTAGCGTAACTGTCACAACCGAAGGGGGCAGTTACCCATCACTTCAACGCTACATTGAGCAGGTGTTTAAATGGCGAGGTTCATACGCTAGTGGCGAAGACTATGTGCTTGGGCAAACTTTCAAGGAAGGCTATGCGGCTTACCGTGTTACAACGAGTTTCACATCAACCACTTTCGGGGATGATGCGGCAAACTATGAACTTTGGTTTGATTTCACCAATGTTGTGACCGACGCAGAGGACGCACGCGACGCTTCACAAGCGGTCCTTGACGAATTTACAACCTTGTATCTTGGCGCTAAAGATACAGACCCCGCACTCGACAACGATGGGGACTCTCTCGCTGATGGCGCTATGTATTGGAACTCTACTTCCAATGTGCTCAAATTTTACGATCTTGAGAATACCATCTGGGCTGACCCTACTATAGACGGTCAATTGAGTGCTGATGCAGCCGCTGCGAGTGCAGCGGTAGCCAATGCAGCTACGGCTACCAAGGCGGATAGGGATATGCTAAACGTTGACAACAACAGCATCGGGACAGCTTTGTTGAGTACCCAAGTGATGGCGTTGCTTAATGCTATCAACACTAGCTCAGGTTACATCCGTGAGGGGCAGTTTGACGCATCGGGTGGTATCTACCCAGTTGATGCCACGGGCGACATGTCGAGCTACACAGCTTCACGCTCAGCTTGGTATACGACAGTAGCTGGGGTAGTAGGCGGTCGCTCCCATGCGGTAGGCGATTGGGTCATTTGGAATGGGGGCGTTGCAGATGCCATCGGGTCTTGGGATAAAGATGAATCCCCAACTTTGAATATACCAGATAGCACCATAACTAAAGCAATGTTATCCGCTGTGGTGAAAAACTTAATGCTCGAAGAAGAGCCTTATGCTAATTTTCATAAACTTTGGGAGGTCAACGGTAAAGCTCTGGGTGGAATTAAAACTTCGGGTGAGTGGTTTATCCCGCACGCAGAGATTGCTGGGGCAAGCGAAACTACTGACAGCAGTTTCGCAAATGTGGTGCTAGCTTATCGGATTGAAGACAAAGTAGTTTTTTACATCCGCGACAATGGCCAAGTGTTTATCCCACAATTAGTTTTAAATCTAAACATTAATGAGGATTTTAAATTTGTTGAACGGTTAGCGCTGGCTAACTCGAATTACCCTGATGCTGTGCTTAAAACTGGCGTGACACCTTTTACCATTACAGGCAAATTTCCTGTTGAACCATTGTTTGTTGTGTCATTTCAGGATGACGACGCTATCGACAACCCCACTGATTCTGGACACGGCAAAAGTGGTGGTTTTTTCTCACGCGCCCGACCAGTCCTAAAACAGTTTGGGATGACCGCAAGCGAGGGGGTAATCATGCGGCCACAGTGGGATGACACTCTATCGTCGCAAGCTTCGTATATACAATCTAGAGCTGTCCAGAATGTGGAAGGTTGGGAGCTGACTAACCACAGCCGAAACCATACTGTGCCATCAAGTTCAGGCTACGACCCTTACGAGGAGTGGGTGCGGTCGGTGGATGTGGCCAAGTCAGGCGGTATGCATTTTAAGAATGCTGTGTATCCTGGAGGCCACTCAAGTCATGAGATGCGTGAGGTGGTGAGGATTCGGCATCGCTGCGGTCAAGGAATCAATGACTTCGGGATGCAAAGCTCTTACTTTAACCGATCACCTTTAATCTCCTATAACCTAGTTCGCTACGTTCTGGACGCATCTGGGGGGTTTGGATCCAACCAAGTTGCGCCCCACGCTGAACGTCAACTAGCTAGCTGGAAGTCCATGATTGATCAAGGGATCGCACTCAAAAACGCTGGGCAACGGGTATGGTTAATCCTAGAATCTCACTGGTATAAAGGAGAGTGGACAAACTGGAACACAGCGGGGGCTTTAGCTGACACCTATGCAGGGGGAGCCCTTCCAAGCGACCCGTCAACGTGGGGTGCGGGTGAAGCCGCTTACGATTCTGATTGGGTTATTCAAACCTTAAAAGACGGATCAGGGAATATCGTAACACCAACTGGCGAACTGACTAAGGCGGATTGTGCCGTTCCTGATGGTTGGCGTCCGCAGAACGACTGTCGCCTGCACGACCTTTACGAACTGTGTGCATACATGCAGGCCGCGTCAGACGATGTGACGGTCGTAAACACCGACCGCGCAATGGATTTGATGGCTAACATCGCAGACGTTGGAGATTTTACAAATGGTGGATTAGGTCGAGGTGACCCTGAAGCTGTTTTAAACTATCCTCACTACGTAGTGGGAGCAGACGGTAGGTCGTCATTCAACCCTTCACTGTAAAACTTAGAGACAATATATTATGGCAAAAGTAATCAAACTATCAGGTGCGCTCACTGGGAATCTTGCGTTTCCCACAATATCCAAATTTGGTTTTGGGCTAAACGAGGTTGTTCAAAGCTATCTTTCGCGTATGGATGCTGCGGGCATGGCATGGACAACCGATCAAACCACAGCTTGGAACACGTTTGCCCTTGAAGGTGTGAACAGTGGTTGGCTTAGCAAGCTAATGGCTGTCTACCCCATGTTTGGCGATAGCGTAGCAGCGGCGAGGATACCATTTACTAGCCCTCTAAATACAAATGCCATATTGGAGCACCCATCAACCGACCCTACTAGTCTCTACCATGCAGCCGCAAATGGTATGTATGAGGGTGTTTTTGGTTTTGCCACCACATCGACAACGACGAATGAGCGTGTCTTGATCGACCTGACTGTTTCCCAGCAGATTCAAAAATCGGGTGCATTTGCCAACGGTGGAGTAAATGCAGGCGGGTTCCATTTCGTCTGGAACGCTTTTGCAGACTCGGCTAGGCTTCGGGCTGGATCATTAGGTCGGCGTGATGGATCGACAGCATCATTTGGAACTAACGCGATTTCTGGGGGTGCGGGAACCCTTAGCTTAATGACTCTTAATGATGGGGCAAACAGATCGACACCAGCAAGCTACGATGAGTCAAGCGACCGCGTGTTACTAGTTAGTCAAGATGCCCCAACACAGACCGATGGCGACAAAAAAATCCTCGCAGGTTCTCCCACAAATCTCGTAGCGGCGACAGGAACGACTCTAGGACCCATAACACCCGACGCAGACACGTTGGCGACTAAATTTGGCGTCAACTGTCGTGCTCAAGCGCTCGGAGCACCTGCTGTGTATGACAGATTAGACCCCGCCGTCCGTGTTAAATGGGTCGGGTTAGACGATGGCTCAATGACAGCAGCGATGCAGTTATCAATGGCAACTGCCATCTTGGAGCTTAAAGCCTCACTTTACGCTTAAATACGTGGTCCGGGGTATTAACTAATATGACAAACATTGACTTATCTAAATCGTATATACCAACTGTTCTGGTTGTGAGCTTTGCTATTGCCGTCTTAGCTGGGTTGTCCGCTTTTGCAACTTATAATGCCAAGGTCGCAGCCGTCGAAGCTGCGACCACAGACGAAGGACTGAACGCAATCTAGTTATGACCGAGCCAAACCACGACCACCGAATCACGACTGTAGAGGGCCGCACTAAAACGCTGGAGGCCAACTTTAACGCGTTTACGGGTCGCTACGAGCAGGACAGAAAAGACGACAAAAACACGTCTGATCTGATGTTTACGAAACTCAATGAGATCGCAAACGACCAGTCACAGCAGGAGGGCAGTCGCGGTAGAATCTCAGGGGCGTTGCTACTCACCGTGATTGCAGTCGTTGTAACCGTCGTTGTGCCTGCCACCGGACTGCTGGCGTCATTTGTTTGGCAGGTCGTAACTCCCATCGCTCAGATTGTAGAAGAGGAAAAAACAACCCGCACTAAAAACCATGAGCAACTCATAGACGTGCGCATCAACCAAGCCCGTATCGACGAGCGGCAGCAATTTATCCTACAAAATCCATGAAAACATTTACTATATCAGAATTTAGGGCAGCGGCACACGAGGAATACCCAAATGCAGTAATCTCTTTGTTTGATCGTGACAGGCATGTGTTGACAAAAGCAGCTTGGAATAAGCTGCACAGAGATTTTGTGTTCTTACTACAAACGGAAGGATTATCCGAATATGGCATCAGCCTGTCGAAAGGTGAGGATCAAAGATTTGAAATCAATGACTGCGATGATTACATGATCCACTTTATGTCATACGTCAGTAAGCGTCACGCAAAAACTCCAGGAGTTACAAACGCACTTGCCAAACTTTGTATGCTCTATAATGTTGAAGGTGATCCACGAAGAGCACACGCCATCATTGCACCATTTTTTATTGAGCGGGACAACTTAGTTTGCCGCGCACTAGAACCACAACCCAACGGAGGATTATTCAGATGCACATTACCAGAAAGACACTCTTGTTACTCGCTCTTTGGGTAGCTAGCTTCACGGCTGGTTGCTCCACAAGTGATAACGCAATACAACCGATACCAGACTCATATTATGAATAAAATAATCATGCTATTATTACTATCTTGCTGCCTAGCGGTGACGGGGTGTAACACCATCAATCAATGGACGGAAGATAATCCAACAGAAGCGCAGTATGCAAAAAATGTTCTCCTGACTGGGCTTTACTTTGTTGCGGCAAACAACCCAAAAGTCAGCGCCTACAAAGAGCAGATCGCAGAGCTCATTAAATCACAAGGCAACGTGACGCCAGAACGCCTTGCACTGACCCTTCAGCAAGAGCTGGGGCGTTACTTAGACAAAGCGACACAGGACGAACTATACTCTATATGGGTAGAAGAACTGCAAAATACAAAGTCAAACTTCCCCGCCAATGGCCTTTACTCACTCCAACTAGCTGACTCTCTGGATATATGAAATACTTCCTACTACTAATCTTATCTTGTTGTACCTTGGCGGCACAAGAACTCAATCTTACACCAGAACTACTGGAAAAACCATTCTTTGAGTGGGAATGGAACATCACAACCTTACTTGTGATCTCCATGTTTGCAGGGCGCGTTATCAACTACGCAAAGGTCAACGGAGGCATCAGAGGCCTTGGCCGAGCTTTGTGGTTTGGTGGCATTGTAGGCGAGAATACTCCGAAACAAAAAGATGGCAAGAGCGGCAAAGTTTAAGCCTACAGGCGAAAAAGAGAACCCAGTGCAAGCATGGTATGATGCCCTTGCACTGGGCTCTTTTTCGGGCAACCCCCCTATGCTCCAATGGATAGGGGCGGACATGTGGCTATTCCACCCAGACAAGGAGTTTCCCTTTACTTTCACCCGTGGTAACGGTGAATTAATCACGGTAGGCCAGTTTCGCGACAAGATGGTCTCGTTTGGCACCGATGGGGGTTCTATCCCAGATTACATTCGCGGCCTTCCCAACCTCTCTCGCTGGCACTACGGCGCGGCATATCTTATCCATGATTGGCTGTGGCACATCCATAAACAGGGCTGGGGAGTATACACTTTTCAAGAGACAAATATCATTCTTTGCGAGGCTGTGAAGACTTTGATCGAAACAGGCTACGTCGGCCATGATACTTTTAAGGGCGATGCAGGCACGACGATGAATATTCATCGTGGCGTTTCCTCGTTTTTTGGGCATAAGATTTGGAGTAGGGAATAACATGGCGTCTACCGCATATAAACAAGCATACAAAGAGGCACTAGCGGCAGCTAAGAGCAATGTGGTGATGCTGCACACTCTTGAAATTACCAGCGAGCTAGCTTCTACGGAGGTAAAAGATATTGATGTCTGTTTTGTTGTAGATGATACGAGTTCTATGTCAAGTGAAATCAATAGCCTGGTGACGGTGCTCCCTGCCGTTGTCACTAGCCTTTCAGAACGTTTTAGAACAGTGCGTGTCGGGCTGACTAGGTTTAAAGATGAAGACGACACTACGGTAGTCAAAAACCTAACAACAGATGTCGCTTCTGTGCAAGCGGAGATGGCGGCTTTGGTGGCAAGCGGAGGCGGTGATGGTCCAGAGAATGGTTTCGGTGCTACCGTACAGGCAGCACAATCTATGGTGTGGTCTACCTCTTACAGCACCCGCCGTAACATTGTTTTGATCACCGATGCGGTAAGTTTTGAGACAGGCGACGAGGGGAATAGCGGCATAAATCATACTGCTGGTGCGACAGAACAGCAGGCCCTGGACGCTTTGACTTCTCGTAATATACGATTTATTCTAGGAGCCACATCTTCTTTTTCTAACTACAACTACGGAAACTTGGTAGCTGATACAAATGGGGTAGTGGTGCCTAGATTTCATGTAGATCCACTAGAAGATTTAGTGGCTGCACTGAAGTTAGTTCTAGTGGTAGACCCTAACCTAGAGCCCATATACATTATACAAGCAAGGCAACCATATGAGCTGACTTTGGAGAACGGGGAATCCAAAGTATTCGAACCTGTTGCTTTCCGTTTCACACTACCTGGGCAAGATGACCAAGGTTTGCAAGACCTCAACATCACAATCGATAATGTCGACAAACGTATAGGTGATTGGGTGGAAGCTGCAAGTGCTTATGATGCTCCCGCCTTAGTCCGTTACCGACCTTACCTAAGTACAGATCTGACCACACCCCAAATGGACCCTCCCTTGACTCTTACTCTCAGTGATATCAAGCGAACCTCTTTTGAGGTATCGGGTCGCGCCAGTGTCGCTGATATTGTCAATTTAAAGTTCCTCCGCTTGCTTTATTTGCGCAGTCGCTTCCCATCACTCGGCAACACTTAATATGAACAACTTGACACAATACATAGGAAAACCGTATGCCGTGCTTGGTAGGGGGCCTGATGAGTTTGATTGTTGGGGACTTGTAATGCACTTCTATGAAAAAGAGTGGGGCGTTAAGCTGCCCAACCAACCAGTTGAAGCAAGCGACATCATCGAAGTGTTAAAAGCCTTCAAGGTATCAACCGCACATAAAGATTGGATGCCTACTGAAACGCCTGTGCAGGGGTCTGTCGTGGTAGCTGGACGCAATCGATTCTTTTCACATGCAGGCGTTTACATCGAGGGTGGTCATGTGTTACATACAACCAAAGAAGCAGGCGCTTCGTGTGTGCAATCGATTAAAGGTTTTCGTAATAGCTACCAGCATACCAGCTTCTTTAACTACCAATCAAAATGATCAACATAGCGATAGTCAAAAATCCATTCAACCCGCTTAAAGACGTTGAAATATATCGCAGTGATTTGCACACGGTGAATTCCGTTGTCGGTTATTACAATGTGCCGGTTAATGAAATACCTATAATTGCGATACTGAATAACGATCAGCAAAATCCACTAACCAGAGACCAGTGGGATGATGAACTCCCCGACGAGGCCTACTTGACTTTTATTCCAATAGTCGATGGGGGGTTTTTATCGCTTATTATTACGGTGCTATTAACTATCGTGTCAATCGCGATTGCGCTATCGCTCCAAGTCCCTATACCCAACTCGCCTAACATAGCAGAGGCAGACCCCGTTTACTCACTTAAAGGGCAGACAAATCAGATTAAGTTGAATGAGCCTATAGAGTCCTTGTACGGAAGCCCCCGCCACTGGCCTTCCTACGCCGCCAAGCCCTACAATATGTATCAGAATAATAATGCCTACCAATACGTCCTGCTTTGTATCGGTCATGGTTCTTATGATGTACACCAGGTTTATATTGAAGACACCCCCATTGAGGATTTCCCTGAAGTAGAATTTGAGATAGTAGAACCTAATGGCACTTTTAACCTGTTTCGTGACAACGTGCAGACTTCTGGAGAAATAGGTTCTGTTGAGATGTATGGACCTAATGAAGACGACTACGGCAGTGACATAGGCTTTGCTGGTGTGGTTGCAAATGATGCATTTACTACAACAGACAAAATCCAAATCGACCTGACACTAGGAAGGGGCTTGTACAGGCAGAATAGTTCAGGGAAATTAAGAAACTATACGGTAAGTGCCGCTTTTGATTATATACAAATTGACAACACCGTTGAAGCCAACCCAATTGAGGGTGCAGTATGGGCAAACCTAACAACATTCACCAAAACACTTGCAACCATCAACCCGCAGAGGTTCACAATAGAAGCCAATATACCTGCAGGGCGTTACAAAATACGGGGAAGGAGGACAAATAATGCCTCTGATAGCCACAAAGTAGGCGACACGCTCACCTGGGAGGCTTTGCGCTCTTTCCTGCCCAATGTAGGCACCTACGGAGATGTGACAATGTTGGCAGTAAAGATGAAAGCCACTGCTAATCTAAACGATCAAAGCAAAAGAAAATTCAATGTCAAAGTGACACGCAAATTACCCATTTATGATAAAGCGACTGGATCATGGTCGGCTCCAACAGCGACGAGGTCTATCGTGTGGGCATTCTGTGATATTTTTAGATCAGGTTATGGCGCGTTCTTGCCTGATACTATTTTAGATCTAGACACACTGGCTGACCTAGATGCCGAGTTTAGTGCTTTTGAACATCCCCGCTATTTCGATTGGGTTTTTGATTCCGAAACAACCGTGTGGGAAGCAGCGCGGACTTGCTGCCGTGTGGGGCGTGCAATACCGATGTTCAACGGTTCGCAGTTGTATATGGTTATCGACAAACCCAAATCAATTGTTAGCCAGCTTTTTAATCAAGAAAACATTGTAGCTGATTCCTTCGAAGAAAATATAAAATTGTTTGTACGCGAAGAATACGATTCTATTGAAATGGAATATACCGATGACAATACGTGGAAGGCTGAAACCGTGCTATGCGCGTTGCCCAATAGCTTTGCGGAACGTCCTGAGCGTATAATACTTCCAGGTGTGACAGATAGGACACGAGCATACCATGAAGGCATGTACATGCTAGCCCAAAAGAAATTCCAGCGAAGGGAAGTCACTTTCACTACCGGCATCGAAGGGCTACTTGCTTCCTACGGTGATTTGATTAAAGTCCAGAAACGTATATTCGGCACTGACGGTTCGGTGGGTGGATACCTAAAAGCTATTGAAGCTGATAGAAGAACTGTCACGCTATCGCAGAACGTAGAGTTCATTTCAGGTGAAGATTATAGCCTTTTGATTTGTGGACCTTCCGGAATTCCATACGGTCCTTATACAGTGGAAGCATCGCCAGCGCCTCACGTCGAAAACATTGTGGTATCTGAAACTGATATAAGCGAAGATATCGAATTTACACCCAATGCAGAAAGCCCATTATTTATTTTTGGCAGAGCAATAGAATTTGCCCGAGATTGTGTCATTACAGGACTCGCCCCCACGGAGAACGACACCGTAGAAATTAAAGCGGTCTTATACCGCCCCGAGGTTTATGCGTACGACACAGAAGAAGCCCCAGACCTGTTTAACCCGAGCGTCGGGGTCGTAGATACTGGTTTACCTGTTGTGACGGGAGTCTTTGTAGCCAATGCCACTGCAAATCTATACCGCATTACGTGGAAAGCTGCCCAAGGTGCTGTGAATTACATTGTGCAAGTATCAGCAGATGATTTGGCGGTTGGTGAGAGCGGTAAAGTATGGGACACGATAGGGGAGACCGCATCAACATTTTTCGAGGTGGCATTGCTTACTGACTACACATACATCCGCGTCGCTGGCATTAACACAGGGCAAGGTCCTTGGGCTTATCACGAAACAGAACTTTACGACATCCTGGTAGATGACGAAGGCAACAAACTAATAGACAGCGACGAAACAATCCTCGTAGGCTAAACATAAAAGAAAGATAAAATTATGGCACTCACAGCACAAAGACTTATTCGCGTTAAAGGCGTCGCCCCTGGCGTCGCTGGGCAACCTATGGAAGACCTACCGCTTCTCGCAGCAATACCTGACATAGCTCCTAGCACGTTACCAGCGAACGGTGTAATCGGGGGGCTTGCTTTCTCAGACCCACCTACGCAAGCTGAATGCCAGGCCTTGCGAGATGAGTGTGAAAATCTAAGGGATGCCTTGAATTCTATTGTTGGGTCTTTCAATGATTTCAAAACTCAGTTTGAAGTATCCACTGGAGTGCCTATTTTTGAGGACTCTTAGACTTTTCCCTACCCAGTGGTAGGGGTTTCGTCGTAAACAGGGCTGACGGTTTTGGGTGTTACCCGTCAGCCCTTAACGGTGGCGCGAGGTTTACTTGTGCGGGGTTTTGCCTATTAGTGCATACCCTACTGGCTGCGCCTATAAATAAAGCCGCTGTCGGGCTTTACAGCTACAGTCGAATTACATTACCAACTTCAAGTTCTGGGATATGCGTCACCATAATAAACTGAATGCCAAGTTCGCTTGAAAGTAAATTAAGCATGGAGGCGACTCTTCCCCTGTATGTTTTAGATAGAAACTTAAAGGGCTCATCTAGTATTACTGCTCTCCTTAGCGGTGGTCTAGAAACCATTAAGCAAGAAATACGCAAGGCAAAGGCTGCTATATCAACCGCACCACCACCACTCCCCGCCATAGGGTCAACTTCTTCCCCATTACGGATGAAGACAAGCTTTGCTTCTGTTTTTCCCCGTTTTTGTTCAAAGATAATACTAAACTCGTAAGCTTCTTCCTCAAATATAGTTTGCAGGCATTTAGTGACAATACTACTTATCTTCTTATGCGCTTTCTCTTGGACTATGGTGGCAACGGTCTGTGCAATGGCATTAGCATCATCCGCCCACTCTACTTTTAGTGCAGTTTCTTCTAAGAACTCTTGTTCACGCTTTACATCACGTTTAGCCAACAAAAAGTCTTCATAGAGATTTTCTACAATTTCGCTTATATCAGATACCGAGCTCATCTTTGTATTTTTCTTGGAATGCTTGTGATTTTTCGTTAAAGGCCTCTTCTGCCTTGTCCCGCTCTTTTTCTTTTGTTTTTAATAGGGCTTTGGCCTCTTTAGCAGTCTTAACGCCAAATGTTTTCTTGAGGTCTTGGAGGGCATTGCTGTAAGCCCCTTTAGCGTTGTCAACTTCGGATTGCTTTGTAGCAATTTTTTCTTTTAGTTTATTGAATTGTTCTATCTTCATAATGCTCGTAATAAGTATGTTCTTGCTCTGCGTAAAAATGCTTTTGTTGCCCCGTGCCTATGGCATCTTATAAGGGCATGAATCGCTGTTTTGATGTTTTGGTCCTTAAACCCACCAACAATGCTAGAGCAATTATCTTTCAAGAAAAATGCAACCTCTGTTGGCACTTGTATTTGAATAACTTGCGCATTCAACATAGGGTATTCTTTTGGCAAACGGCTTCGCTGCCATTCAGCATCTTCATTTAAGTGGCGGTTGATATACCAAATAGCTTTGTTAATGTCTTGGGTTGCTAGGTCTTTTTTAAGCCCCGCCCTCCATACATATTTAATTGCATTACCAACATTGAAACCAAACCATTGACAAACGTCGATACATTCAATTCCGCTCTTGTGCTGGTTGTAGTGTGTGGGGTTACTTACTTGTTCTGTTTTCATTTATTTTCTGTTATGTCTAGTAGTATTTTTTTGACGTGTTTATTTACTTTTTTATCTTTGATGTATTTAATTAAAATTTCTACAAAATCTAGGCCGTTGCTTTCTGCACTTTCAAGCTCTTCTATAAAACCGCTAACGTCAACACCATCAATCTCCCCTACCATATCGCGCAGGGTGTGTGGGTTGATAAAAACATCCTTTTCGCAGTCTAGGTAAACTCTTTCTATGCTACCATCATTAAAAAGCAAACCCATTGATGGCGTGGAGTTTATTTCGTCTGATTTGCGCCTCATGAAACCGCCATTGTTCAATATAGTGGTTGCACCGCTTTTTATCAAGAAGCCTTTGTGGTTATCTCCAAATAAAGCGGCATCGTACCCTTTAAGTTTCTTTTTGTAAGCTACGGCATTTTGTGATTTAGAAGCCCCCGTGTAGGTGTTCTCTTTGTGCCAGCAGTAAGCGTGAATTACAGCTAAGTGAATTACGCCTTTTGCAAACGCGGAACTTGTTTGAGGCTTTATGGGAAAACCCCATGGAAATCCATGTAAAACCAATTTACTCTCTTTTACATAAATAGGCTTGTCAGGTTCTACCAGTTTAATGCACCCCCCTTTAACAAGAACTCCAAAGGCACTACCGTCCATTGCATCATAGTCATGGTATGGTAGGTCGTGCTGCCCAGGAATAGCGTAGTCATCTTTTAAGTAGTCCCATGCCATATTTATTAAGGTGCTGGATTCTTTTTCTCGTGATTTGTCAAATATGTCACCACCTATAATTCCAGGTATTGAATGCCGTTGTTTGAGATCAGCCCACTGTTGTAGGTAGGACTCTTGCCTACCAAGCCAATTTTTTTCATTGCTACGGGCAATGGGGGGAGTGGCTGATAAGTGAATATCACTTACTAGGGATGCAATTGGTTTTTTAGTGCTCATGTTCTACTTCGCTTCCGCAAAGGGGGCATACTCCCTTTGAATTAAGTTTTAACTCTTCTTTAAGTTCTTCTAGTATTTGTTGTTTTTCTGTGATAGTTTGTTTTAGGGTTTCACATGATTGTATGCAATCCCCTAGCCTCGCGCACTGTTCTTTACTTTCTTTGTAAGCTATCAACACGTCGCCCAGCAAGGTGCAGCTTTTTTGCATCTGCTTTACCACGTCCTCTTGTTTGAGTGTTTCCTGTAAATCATGCAAATCATCGAGCTTTTCTTCTAATTTCAAGCAGGTTTTGTTTAGGGCTACCAGCCCCTCGCCTAGCTCTACTACAATACCGCCGCCCTGCACTACCGATCCGGCGCGTTTGCCCCTCTCTCGGTGCCTATGTAGCTGCCCTATGCCCTCGGCTAATTGTAGGGCATCCTGGCGGGTAGTCAACATAACCCCCTCGGCCTCGAGCACTACGTCCCACTTTTCTTTAACAACCTCAATAAAGCCTAAATCATCTAAAGCTTCCTTTGCTTTTAGTAACCGTCCTTCTGTTACAGCAAATTCACTCTTACGCCTTTTTAGAAGTGAGTGGGTTTCTTTAAGGGTTACATCAATTACGCCTAGGTCAATTATTTCGTTCAATTGCCTACTAACCTCCCCCGCACTCTCACCAAACCAATATTCATTGTCATGCTGTTGGTGGATGTTTATTTTATTGATGCACAAAAAGTCTTGAATGGGATCAGGTACCTTAGCCCCAAAAGCCTCAAATAATTCATCGCCTAGTTGGTATTGGTTTTCTTTGCTACTTTTCTTTCTTGTTAGGGTTACTTTTTCTGAAAGCCTTATTTTAACCTCTACCTCATCAGTGCCCCATGCCTTGAACCCGATGCCTCCAGGTGTATTTCTCAAGCACCATACTAAAGATCTTACAATAGAGGATTTTCCACAATCTGTGGGTCCCACTATTACGTTGACACCTTTAGTAAAAGACAGTTTTAGGTTTTTATGCTTTTGAAAGTTTTTTATTTTTGCACCTAATATCATTTTGGTTTACTCCAGATTAAATCATCGTTTTCTTCTTCAAGCGTACTTATATTTTTTCTTATGTATTTGTGTAGTTTGTCAGTCACTTTGTGTTGTAAATGGCTATGCCATAGCCAATGCAGGTAATCGGCAGGGACGTCTTGTAGCATTTTGCCTTCATACTTTCCAAAGTCTATTATACTTGTGTCTGTCAAATCCTCGCTTGTAGGGGCTTGTATGAGTTTTTCTCCTAGCTCCGCAAAATCTATTTTTGTGCATAAAGCATTCAAGCCCATAAGTATGTCTTGGGATACTGTCGAGTCATCTGAAAACACTACAGTGATCCTTTTACGTTTACTGTCTTGCTTATGGGTTTTTACGTATATGTCTTTAATGTGCATATTTTTTAATAAGTTTGAATAGTGTGTGTAGTTTACGAAACTGGTGCCAATCTGGGCTTATTTGAATGGCTTTGGCGCAAGCCCCATATAAAATGTAGTGTGATATTATTGGGTATTGTTCTATGTAATTGATTATCAAAGGCATTCTAATCCATCCAAAAGCCTTCTCTTGTTTAGCTATATTCCATAATAACGGAACTACACTTTTTTCATTTACATGATCTCTGTGTAGTTTGCTGATAGGCACTTTGATTTTTCTAGTGGACTCCTTGAATAGATTTAGTATGCGCAAGGCCTCTTGGTGTAACTCTACATTTGTGCATAACTTTCTTCCTTTAATGGAATCAAGCACCAGACCAAACTCGTGTTCTCTATCCCACAAGCCCATATAAACACTCAGCCTATACCTTCTGCCTAAACCGTGAGTGAAGCCTAAACAGTATATGCAGTTTTTAATTGAAAGCCTTTTTGGCATTTCAACATAAAATACACCAGAAACAACCTCCCCATTTTTTGTAACTGAGAACTCTTCTTTATGGATCAACCAGCCCATGCTACGGATACCATCTTTTATTGTAAGGGCAAGGTCTCCGTGTGGCGTTATTCTTGCATGGCTTTTAGAGTCTTTTGGGAAATACGTCGGTATGGCATGGAGGGCTTTTAGGGACAAGGGTTTATTTTTGAATTTAATCACTTGGCAACTCCTTCCAAAAAAGTTCCATTTCCTTGCGGCAAGCTACAAACACATTCACGTTTATGGGTCTAGTCAACTCATCTTTAACTTTAAGCACCACAAACTCTTTCTTGTCTATTGTATACATCACGTAAGTGGCAGCGCCTCTTGTTTTTGGGCGTTCTGCCCTTACTTTGATTTTTTTAGGCACTTGGCAGAAAGCCTGGGTTGTTTTGCCGCGTCTATAATGCAAGGTAGCGGGCATGAGGCCTTTGCCGTTATTCTGAAAAAGCTGTATCATGTCGTTCTTGGATTAGTAGTTGTTTTTTTTGGTATTCCCTACGACTGATTTCTTGTTGCCGTAGTTGCTCTTGTTGCCGTAGTTGGATGCTAAGCAGCTTCTGTTGGTGCACAGCCTCCCTAGCATAGTTTACCTGATCCCCTGTCAAC
>Ga0307935_1000169_pt1 | contig 32028 bp, 40 predicted proteins | sample OrgLakmetageno92_FD_201827 | JGI IMG/M metagenome (GOLD analysis project Ga0307935, IMG submission 201827) | Saline water microbial communities from Organic Lake, Antarctica - #92 | ecosystem: Environmental > Aquatic > Non-marine Saline and Alkaline > Saline | place: Antarctica: Organic Lake...
ACTAGGTAAGAGGTGTTCTAGTTGATCTTCCGTTCCGTTTGGATACGTCTCACTAGTTAATTTTAAAAATGTTTCTTTAATATTTATCATTTATTGCAATGTTGTTAATTGGGTTATTATTTTCTGACGTTTTTCAGTGTTCTTTGGGTGTTCAAATCAATATCTCTTTCTTTGATATCTCTCCTTTTATCGTAATCTTTTTTACCTTGAGAAATTGAGATATTAAGTTTTGCCCAACCTCTTTCATTTATAAAAAGACTAACAGGTACTACTGTTATACCACTTTTACCTGGTTGGAGAGATTTTTCAATTTTACGAATTTCTTTTTTACTTAAAAGTAATTTCCTAAGTCTTTTAGGTTCGTGATTTTGTGTGGATGCTTGTTTGTATTCCTTAATGTGCATATCTTTGACAAATATGTCACCATCTTCCATAATACAATATGAATCATTTATCGATACATCACCTTCTCGGATTGACTTTATTTCAGAGCCAACTAACTGAATTCCAGCAGTGAAGTTCTCTAAAAAGTTGTAATTTTTTCTGGCTTTTTTGTTTCTAACCATTCCCATACTCATAATTAAGTTGTTTTAAATGTGTTAATAATTAGGTTAAATATAAGCAATTATTTTAAAGTTTCCAAATAATACACCAATAATAATACCTAACCTTCATAAATTAATATATAATGAATGATATTAGTTAACCAATTTTGGAATTTTGATAAGGAAGAAAAATCCGATGTTTATAATACTCTTCTAAAGAATTGTATGAATAGACACATTAAAAAAATTATTGTATTCATAGTTGGGAATACTAATGTTGTTTTAAAACACCCTAAAATCCAAAAAGTATATGTTGATGATTTTCTAACAACTAGGAAAATGATCTATGATTATTTAGTTTATGATGATGTTTATCTTATATCTAATAATAATGTGAAGTTTGGTAAATCTGTTTTGAATTTTTATCGGTTTGATTTCGAAGAAGAAAACCCCATAAATATAAACGGGACTGTTGTATATAAGAGAAGAAATAATATACATACAGATGAGATAACAGAAATTGATTTCTCATATAAAAGGAAACCTAAACCTAAACCTAAAAGATCTAAGAGTAAAGATAAAAGCAAAGATATTAAACCAGTTATTGAAACTAAGTTTGATGATAATTATGTTCCAAAAGAAGATAAGAAAGAAGAGGTTAATAAATATAAAGAACCTAAAGTTAAACAAGTTGAAGATTTAACTAAAAGAAAACCTAAGAAAGGTACTACTACTACTAAGAGTAAAACTACTAAGAGTAAAACTACTAAGAGTAAAACTACTGAAAGGACTACTGAAAGTAAAAAATATCAGAAACCAAAAGAGGTATCTAAACCCAAAGTAAAACCTTCTGAACCTAAGTCTGAACATAAAGAGGAAGTTAAAACTAGAAAGATACCAATTGTTGATAAACAACAAACTAATCCTAAACCAACTTCTAATCGTAAAGTTAAGAATCATAGAGTAATAGATAGTAACTTTAATAGAAGAAATGTTAATATTGTTAAACAGCCAAGAAATTCTAAAAATAAAGTGGCTATAGTTATTCACTTATATTATCAAGATTTATGGTTCTACTTTAAAGAAAAATTAGAATCTCTTGATTATAATTATGATTTATATGTTACATTAAATGAAAGTTCTACTGTTGGACAAACCGAGTGGTTGAAAAGTAAAATCGAAAGTTTTGGAGCTAAGGTTTATATCTTACCAAACAAAGGTCTTGATATAGGACCGTTCTTATATGTTATGAATCTGTTATTTAAAAAGGATAAAAAATACGATTACTTGATTAAACTACATTCTAAGAAAAGTATTCATAATAACATAGGTGATTCATGGAGAAATTCTTTAGTAGATTCTCTTATAGGATCTGATAAAATTTTAAAAGATAATGTTCGTAAAATGAACAAGGATAATAAAATTGGAATGTTGGGTTCAAAAGAATGGATTCTAAATGATAATCAAAATTATGATAATAAGTATGTCCAATATTATAAAAACAAGCTATCGATCTCAAGTAGAGCAAATAGGTTTGTAGGTGGAACAATGTTTATGGTTGATTTTAGTATTTTAGAGAATTATTTTGAAAATAAAACTATGAGCATTTATGATGAACTAGAAGAAGGTTATTTCCAAGATCATATGAAACCTAAAAAAACCCATTCCCTTGAAAGGATACTAGGTTTTATAGTATATGATGATAATAAAGTTATAGGTTAATTAATTTCCAAATGTTATTTCTGAATTTCGCATATATGTCTTTTTATCAATATTTCTATAAGGGTTCAAAGCATTATTCCCTAATGCTACTCCAATATCATTAATATAATACCTACTTACTTCTCCAGATATTAAATTTAATTTTGACATTCTATATTCGTCTGTTGGTATAAGAAATAAATAACCTCCAAGAAAAAATATAGATGGTGGTGTACTTTTATAACCTAATGAAAATGGTGAATTTACACTATCATTTTTTAATTTTAAAAGTACTGAACCAAATCTATCTTCATCTAAACCTCTATCTTCATCTAAACAAAGAGTAGATTCTTTAAGTTTCAGAATGAACTTACTAATTGGTTTCATTTCTCTTTTCTCTCTTGGTGTAGGCATTGATTTTAATTTAAAAACACCTTTATCATAAGGATACACTTTAATTAAAAATGATCTATTTCTTGGCTTAAGGTATATCCCATCATCCTTATCCCTATAAACTTTAATTTTTCATGGTCTCATTGGGGTTTAAGATTTAGTTGGTTTTAAGTGTATTTTTGACTTTATTTTTAAATCTTTTAAATCATTATCGCTAAACTGTCGTAAGTCCAGACCATATTGATTTACATGAACCTCTATAGTCTTACATATAGGTGTAATTTGTGGCTTATTTTCATCTCTAATCCTATCTTTAAATACTGAGATAATCTCACCTATATTCAAATCTAAACGAGATGATTTTAGAATAGTGTATAAATAACCACCTTTAAAATCAATAACTTTAAAGTTATACGCACTATTTAGAAAGAATAAATATTGATTATTTACTGTGAAAGATACTGCTTCCGATTTAGGAGTATTCGATTCTTTATTAATATCAAAATCAAAGTCAAATGTTAATGGTTTATTTACTTTTTGTAGTTTATAACACTCTTGAATAGATCCGAGAAAACTATACGTATTTCCTTTACTAGAGTATGTTCTGAAAGGAATTATATGGTGTTCTCCATATCTTTCCATTTTGATTCCCGTATCTTTATATCCTGCATCATCACTATGATAGAAACCTTCTATTTTTATTTTTTCCTTTTTGTATCTTATCTTTATTCCCATTTTACTCGGTATATACCCATTTGTTCTTTTTCCATACCCTTTTTAACTCTTTGGTGATTTTAACTTTGATTCCCATTTTTGATATACGTTCATGTAAAATTGAATTACAAATTATTATTTGTTCATCCTTAGAATCTAACCCACCTCTTAATTCAATATAGTGAATATCGGCTTTATTACGTTTCTTGTATTCGATTTTATCATCTTCATTGACACCAATTATTTCAATTGTATCTGTACTACCATTTGGTTTAAATGTTATAGCTTGGGTTCTATAATCACCAAGACTACCAGTGACAGCTTTATCATCGACCTTACCATCAAAATCATCAAATATCTCTTTCACTTTGGAGCTTCTCCATTGATAAGTTCCATCATAATTCTTTTTAAATATTTCTTGTGTCATATTTCTAATTTACTTAATTTTTTTATCTATCCAAAATATTTTAACTAAGGTAGTATTCTATTAGGGAATTTTCATTTGGTTCTCTACCCATATAATCTTCAAACATTTCCATTGATGTTAAAGATGATCCTCTTGATAAAAACTTATCATAATATTGAGTTGGGTTGTTTCTTTTGTTAAACTCAATGAAAGAGTCAACACTCAAAACTTCTGCCCATTTATATGAATAGTAACCCGCACTGTACCCACCTGCGAAAATATGTTGGAAACCATTTTGGAATTTATCTCCTTCAGTTGTTTTAATATTCATATCTTGTCTGATATCTGTTAGAACCTTTTGAATATTTTCCTTAGATGTATCTTTAAGTTTATGAATTTCCATATCAAATAAAGAGAATGAAACTTGTCTTTTTATAGAGTTACCAACCATATAACTTTTAATGCTATTGAGTTTATCGATCAGATCATTAGGAATAACTTCACCTGTTTCATAATGGTATGCAAAACTCCTTAAAATATCTTCTTCATATACGAATAATTCTAAAAATTGAGATGACCATTCAACTGCATCCCATTCAATTCCATTAATACCACTAAAGATAGGATCTTTAATTTCTGAACAAATATGTTGTAAAATATGTCCCATTTCATGCCACAGTGTAACAACTTCTGTATGTTTAAGTAAAGATGGAAGATCATCAGTAGATGGTGTAAAGTTACATGTAACATAAGCTACGGGAGTTCTTTTATCACCATTCCATTCATATCCCTCTTGGGAGTTACTCATCCATGCTCCACCATTTTTATCATCTCTAGATTCTAAGTCAAAATAAACTCTTGAATGTTCTTCACCTTTACGGTAAACATCGAATACTCTAACTTTATCATCCCATATATAGGTATCATTAGCTACTTCTTTAAATTCCATTTCGAACTTATCATTTAAGAAATTAAAAAGACCCTCAAGAACTTTATTTTGTTCAAAATAAGGTTTTAATTCTTCTGATTTAAATTCAAATTTTTCTTCTTGGTATTTATTACTATAATATGATTTATCCCACGGTTGTAGGTAATCATTATCATAATCATATTCTGATTTAGCAAATTCTAAAAGAGTTTCATCTTCCTTTTTTGCTATGGGTAAACTTTTTTCTTTAAGGTTGTTCAAGAAATCAATAACTTGGTCAGAGTCGTTAGCCATTTTTGTTAATAAAGAGATCTCAGTATAATCTTTATAACCTAAAAGTTCTGATAATTCTCTTTTTAATGTTAACATTTCTTCAATAATATCTTCATTCTCAGGGGCACGTGTTACATACTGATCCTTTAATTCTTTTCTTAATTCAGAATTATTACCATATTTCATATATGCAGAATATGAAGGTGCTTGTAAGTTAAATTCCCATCCATCGCCATCTTCTCTTTCGTGTCGTTTAAGTTCATCCTCTGGAAATTCTTTAACATCCTCTGGATTAGTAATAACCAATTTATACTTTTTAGTTGATTCTAAAAGGTTATTGTTATAATCATTCTTTAGTTGAGATAATCTTAGGTTGATATCTTTAATCTTATTTTTAAGATCTTCTTCCATACCAACACCACTTAGTTTCTTAGAAAGTAAGGATTCTTCAACTGCTCGTTTTTGAGATTTTGTTAAATCTGTTTGTAACACTTGTTTTAAAGCATCGTAAATATCTTCTCGTTGAGCATTTTTACTTGACCATTCACTCAATATTGGTAATGCTTGATTAACAACTTCTTTTGTTCGGTCAGTATTTTTAACAGAATTAATATGATTTAAATAAAAGTTTTGATCTGAAATTTTATCAAATACCATATTATAAGGTATATAAAAATTATCATATGTTTTATTCTCAATCGTTAAAAGGTTATCGATTCTCTCATCAATTATTTCAAGATTTTCTTTTAATTTATTGATGTGATTATCTCCTTCCAGATCTGGAAATTTAAAATCTTTATAATTGTCCTCTAATTCTTCTGTTTTCATATATAGTTTTTTAATTGTTATTATTGTTAATGTATATTTAAATTTAACATTAAAGTTTAAATATTAAATATATGTTATCAGTGTTTATAAATAAGTTACATAATCATCATTATGGGATATATCACATTGAGATTGTAAATCATCAGATAACTCATTGAATAACTCAGCTTGTGTGATGTGATAATCACGTATTTCTTTAATTCGTTTTGGGGATCTTTATAATTTTACTGTTCATGTTAATTTAAGTTTTTAATTTCTAGTGTGTTACAAAAAGGTAGTGATATATAATAGTTGTGTGTAATGAAGATGTTGAAAGAATTACTGAAATAGATGGGTTTAAAAGAATACCTTAGATCTTAGTATAACTTTAACTCAGATGTAATTTCATCAATCTTATCTGAATAATTAGGACCGATTGAAAGAGCAGTAATTGTTTTTTCACCAGCAAATTCTGTTAATCCTGAATCAACTATATAATGAGCTTCTAAACCATTATCAGATGCTTTTTTATAAAGATCCATTATTTCTTCTTCGGTATCAATTTTAAGACATACTTTAGTAAATCCATTCTCTAACCATATTTGAGTTTCCTCAGACATTTCACTTAGATCTAATTTACCATCCTCTCTTAACCTTCTTGATAAGAACGCAGATGATGCGTGAGACCCTTGAGCAATTTCTTTACCTCGTCTCATACCTTTTTCTCCACCTTTTCCATCGGGGAACTTTCTTCTTATAACAATTACTTGTTTAACTTTTCTCATATTTTTTAATTTTTAAAGTTCATCAATAATATCAACCAATTGGATTTTTGAAATGTTATGATCTTTTAATATTTTTTCGATACTAGTTCTGATTTTTTCAGATTTATCAAAATCCACCTCTCTTTTTACTATACTATCATAAGTTTCTTTTAGAAAATTATGAAGATCGAAACTAGTATCGTAATTATTTAGAACATTGAGGATATCCTCTTTTAGCTATAACTTCATCTATATTCATAATTAATAATTTTAGAGGAATGTTTTTAAGACATCTCCATGATTGGGATCGTCTTTGATACCTCTAAGTTTCTTTTTAATTTGTCGTATTCTTTCACGAGTAAGTCCATACCTATTGGCGATTTCTTCATCATCCATAGGGTATTCTTTACCGATACCAAATGAAAGTTCAATGATCTCTCTATCTCTATCAGAGAATGTACTTAACACTGATTTAATTTCTTTGAAAAGAGAATTTTCCATTAGTAAACTATCAGACTCTCCCCCCTCATTTGGGATAATATCTTCTAGTGTTGATGATTCTTCGTCATTAATTGGAGATGAAAAACTTTTCACTTTATTGGAATGTAATTCAACCAAGTTAATATCATTTTCACTAAGAGCAAGATATTCTGAAATCTCAGAAATTGTAGGTGTTCGTTGAAGGTCTTGAATAAGATCTTTCTTAGCCTTCTTGATCTTTGAAGAATTATTTACCTGATTCATAGGTAGTCGAATGATTTTACTATTTTCAGCAATAGATTGTAAAATGCTTTGACGTAACCACCACACAGCGTATGATATAAATTTGAATCCACGAGTTTCATCAAATTTGTGTGCAGCTTTTACTAGACCGATACTTGCTTCATTAATAAGATCGGACAATGGAAGTCCGTTACCTTGATAAGCTTTAGCTACTGAGACTCCAAATCTAAGGTTAGCGTTGACAAGTTTATCAAGAGCTTGTTTACTTCCCTCTTTAATCTGTTTTGCGAGTTCGACTTCTTCTTTGCTCGATAGGGGATTATACTTTTCCTTGTTAATCTCCCTTAGATACATGTCTAAAGAGTCACACTCTCTTTCGGTAATTCTTTCTTGAATGGTAAATTTCTTCATTTATTTATTTTTTGGTTAATATTGTTCATAATTAATCTCATACAAAGATAAGACATTTATTTGAATTGGCAATGGAAATTACCAATTAATTGTTCCTGGCGTTAATGTAATTAGTAACATCTGTATGTTCTAGTAAATATAATTACTTTTATTCCTTCTCAAATGACATTTCAAAGGTACACTGGATAACTTTATTATCTAGTAGTTGATCTTATCTGTTTTGTATCTACTTCGATTTATATGTTATCTTTTTTTAGTGATTATTAGCTGTCCCCTATTGGGTTAGATTCATTTTAACAATTACTCTCCTAAATACATTAATCAACTTTATTTAGTCTAGACTTTCACTGTAGCCAGTGGTTAATTACTACACTACCCGTATGTAATTGTTTATAATCACAAGGTCATAGGTTTGACCATTTCATTTAAACAAATATAAGGCATTTGTTTTGATAATCCTAATTTTTTACCTATTAAATATAAATTATTTAATTATGAAAAGTTTTTCGTTCGCTTTTTTAGTCTTGGTATTATTGTTAACTCTTTGAGATATCTCTTTTTCCCATACACATTTGAAATCATCGGGAGCATTATATTCACTTACAAATACAACATGACCTTCTTTAGATTTTTGTCTACACCAATTCCAAAAGGTTTCATGATCAAATTCATCTTTATATTTACCTTTTGTTGCTTTAGTATCATATGGCGGATCACAATAAATTAAACTATTATCAGGTATATCTAAACTCATATAATCACTATGTATAAAGTGTATCCCTTGAATGTTTTTACTTTGTTTATTAACATTGTTTCGAGCTTCTTTACAATAATCTCTCTTTCCTTGTTTATCTCTTCGGTAACTTCCAAACCATGTTGCTCCAAAACTTAGTTGAGTTCCAGCATAACCAACTATCCATTTATCGTATTTATCGATGTTCGATTTTATATCGTTATACTTTTCCTCATTTATTTTAGGAGCATTAAAATCGGGTTTACTCATTTCATTTAAAAGAGCAATAACATACTCATTCATATCTGATCCTATTCTTTGACCATCTACTTTATCGATCATGTTAGCACCACCTACAAATGGTTCTACCCATGTTCTATCACCTCTTTCTTTATTCATTATAGGTAATATGTGTTTAGATATTCTATTTTTACTTCCTAAATATTTCATTATTTGATATCATTACTTTTTAATTATAAGTTAAATAGATTGTTTTGTATGGTCAGTCCACCACCAGCTTGAATATTTGAATTTTCAAAATCCTTTTTACTTAACTCAAACTTAAATTCGATATAATCAATATCATAGTATGGATAACATTCGATATTTGGTGGTGGATAATTACCAACTTGCTCGGGTGAGTAAGTTAATAAAGCTTCGAATTTATAAATACCTTCACTTTCAACTTCAAATATATTTTCATTAAAAGCTTCTAATATTAATTCTTCATCATAGTTACTGGTAGTTTCAAAGATATCATCATCAGTTAAATCTTCCATTTTATACCCTGAGACACCTTTAACCATTAAACAATATCCCTTTACCAATAAGTATTTATCAGTAAGTAATTTTATTTTATCAAACGTTTCTTTATAATCCATTACGCTTCTAATTTTTTGTATTTACTTTCGATATGTTCAACTAAGTCTAACTTTTCCCAAGGAAATATGTCTTTACCGTAATGAGTTTTAGCTGTATCTTGATACAACCATCCTTTGGGTGAATCCATAGAGAATAATTTTTTAATTCCATCAGGTGTCATGTCTATCACAGTTGGTAAAATCTCAGATAATCTTTCATCATCTAAATCACCAAAAGTATCGATGTTTAATGAGGTTGGATCTTTCTTACCTATAATATAAGATATTTCCACTTTACAATTAGTAGCTCCTAACTTAACAATATTCTTTGCTATGTATCGTGCTAGGTATGCTCCAGATCTATCAATTTTCGAGAAATCTTTTCCTGAGAAAGCTCCGCCCCCAATAGGACAATACGGACCATATTGATCAACCACAATTTTACGACCAGTTAACCCACAATCACTTACTGGACCACCTATATTCCATTCACCCGCTGGGTTTATATAAATATTAGTTTTATCATCAATCATGTTAAAAATTTCATCACTTAATTTAATTTTATTTTTAACTATACTATTTAATATCATCTCAGTTACCTCTTCTAAAGATAAATCTTGTGTATGTTGGGTTGATACTAGAATGGTATGTATTCTTTTATTTTCCCCATCATCTTCTATGGTTACTTGACTTTTAGCATCAGGTCCTAATTTTGGAATACCATTTTCTGTTTGGGATAAGGCTCCTAAAAAATTTATATAATCAACAAGTTTTTTAGAAATATACATTCCAATTGGCATCATATTAGGAGTTTCATTCGTAGCATAACCTACCATAAAACCTTGATCACCAGCGGTTGTTTCTTCTTTTTCAACTGCACTATTGATTTCTTGACTTTGCTTCCCTATTAGATTTATAACGGTTAAATTTTTATAAAAGAAACCATGTTCAGGATTAACATATCCAATAGATTTAACAGTTTCTTTAACAACTGTTTCATAATCGATATTCATATTTGATTTAACTTCACCACCTAAAATAACACAGTTATCTTTAACCATTGTTTCAACTGCGACTTTACTTTTAGGATCTCCTTTTAAATATTCATCTAATATAGAATCTGATATTTGATCAGCCACTTTATCCGGGTGTCCCTGAGAAACTGATTCACTAGTAATTAACCTTTTCATATTATAATTTTGAGTTTTGTTCTATTTTTATAGTTAAATAAAAAGGTTAAGTTTATTAAGGAAATTTAAAAAATAGTATTTTGACGACATTATATATCGATGATGATATGGTAGAGTTTAAACAACTCGATGAGTCAATAGATAATGAAGATGAATTAAGTGAAGATGGTATAGATGATTTATTAGAACATGGTGTAAATGTGAACCTTACGTTGAAAGATATATTGCACGATACTGACTTTTTAATCAGAACAAAAGGTGGTAAGATTTATGAATTCGAAAAAGGGGATTTACAAATTTCATGGGATTCTGATTCTGAATTTGAAGAGCAAACAGGTGCTTCTTTGGATAGAGAAATTACTCTTTTCCCAAGTGAAAGTTATAAATTGTTTAATTTTATAGAATCCCAAATAGGTGATATTAGAACAGATAAAATTGAAGGTATTTATTTCCAAGGACAACCAGGATATTTAATTTCAAAAATCATAAATAAATAAAATAAAAAAACCTAACGTCAAACGTTAGGTTTTTTTATTAGTCAAGCCAATCTTTTAATCGGTAACAATGATTAAAGTAGGTTGTTAATGATTGGATCGTCATCTTTTACTTTTTGATCTGACATATTTTAGAGTTTTATAACTCGTACTCTTTTTTTACTTCGACATAGATCATACGTATAACTTTTAACGGATAACCACTTGTCGAATATTTTAATTTCAAATACCATTTTCATGACTTATAATTTTTAAGTGTTAATATTTACGAACCAATGAATTTGATTCTTTTGTTAAATCGAGATACTTGGAAATCCATCCACTTATCAGCTAATGATTTAGTTTCAAAACCAATGAACTCTCCATCTACAATTTTTTGACCTTTAAGATCGGTTGTTCCATAAAAAGAAAATTCAGATTCTCTCCAACCAATTAACCAACCTATCCATTTAGGTTTACGAATAGATACAACTCGGTAAACATCACCATCTTTTACCATAGCGATTTTATTTCGTTTATCTAGCTTTTTCATTCTTACAATATTATTTCTCTTAGTCATATATTTAGTTTTTTGTGGGTTCTTAATTAATCAACACTCTAATATAGTAATTTTATTTCGGTTAAACAAGAAATTTATCAAAAAAAATGTTAAAATCAATAAAAAAGCATGGAAAAGGTCGGAAGAGGACCTCCCGACCTTGATTAAGTAAAATCATAGAAGCTTTGGACACTCCTATCTACCATACTGTACTTTCTAGTGTTGTGTTAATAAAAACCCTCGTAACTCATCCACTAAAGAATATCCTTTGATACCCTCCTCCTTTGGAGCTACCTCTACGTTACTGGACCAAATAAATTTGGTTGGGATGTTTCCGATACTATTATACAACTATACTATCGAAAACCTTTTACAAAACTAACCTACTTAGTTTCCAAGTATGGTATCATTTTACCGTTTAATATATATCTTGATCAATGTTTATTAAAACATATCGTATTTCAACTCTGGTACAAACTCATAAAGTTGTTCTCTTTCCATGTCAGTGTTATTGAAGTCTGTTTCAACCTCTAATTTAACACCATCCCAATCTAATGTTTTATATGGGATATCCATGTAATCAAATGCTTCTTTAATCAACCTAATTTCAAAGTCAACCCTTTCTTGACAAATATCAACATTGATAAGTTTACCATCTTGGAAATTAAATTCCATTAAATGTTCATACTTATCATCATGCCAAAAGTTTGTTTCTAAAACGTTTTTCTTCTTAGGTCTTGTTGGTGATGTTGATCCTGACGAACGTCTAGTAGTAGTATTAGAACTTCCACCGTAAGAACTCCCAGTATAAGAATTTCCACTACCATAATTATTGTAGTTTGTTCTCTTATGTGGTTTTCTTTCATTATCTGTTTTAGGATTTCTTTCTACTGGTAGAGTTTCCCAATCTAGTTTAACTGATGCTTTTGCTAGTTTGATTAAGAAATCCATATTTTGTTTTTCTCTCTTAGTGTGATGTCCAAAGTAACCAACTGATAAGTTAGTACACTCAGGATAAAGGTGTGATACCCTTGCAGAATCCGTATACATTCCAGTAGGATCTGTTTCATATTCAAATGAATCATCTAACTTATTTAAACGTTTAGCTAATTCATCACAGAATTTATCAGATGCCGAGCGTGTATTTTGGTAAGAGATTACAGATTTGTAACCTTTTCTATCAAATGATATAACCTTATTGATATTTTTGTATAGGTCTTTTTCAATCCATTTATCATCTTCGAGTCGTTTAGCCAACCACTTAGATCCAAGACATCCTACTTCTTCACCTAAGAAAAAGTAATAAAGTCCAGGTACTTCTTTTTCCATCATGTACATCATGATTACAGTACCCGCTTTGTCATCCGCACCTAAGATTGTTGTTTCATCCGTTTTAATGAACTCTCCATCTTCAACGTGTTTAACTGGACCGTCAGCTTGTGTAGCTGTATCAAGGTGTGATGTGAACATAACCGTAGTTGAACCATCACCAACAACTTTAAATAGATTACCATATTCATCTTTTTGTAAATCAGATGGAAGTATATCTACAATCTTAGTCGCCCTTTTCTCAAAGTCTTTGACTCTTTCAGAATCCGTTCCCTTGCTACCATGTGGATACAAGTGGTCTGTTAACTCTAAAAATGTTTTCTTAATATTTAATTCACTCATTTTTTATTTTTTAGTGTTTGTTTCGTATATAAACAAATATATGACATATTATTTAATAATCAAAATCCAATTATAATCTTGTAAATTTTAATTAGCTGTTTTTTATAGTTACTGATTTAATTCTCCTAGAAATGGCGATAGTTTTAGGTAGGTTATTATCCTCACAATACTTTACCCATATAGGTCTTTTCATTATTTTCCATTCGGAACTAATAATGAAAATACGATATGGTGTTATAAGTCTCTTGCCGTTTTTTGTGATCATAATAAATGAGTTTTCATGACCTACAATTGAAAATAGTTTATGTTGATTAGTTGGTTTCAATTTTAAACCTCCTTTGTTAAATGGTTTAGAACTTAAAACTAAGTATTTCTCTTTTGCATAATAGCCATTATCTAATACCATAACATAATCATAATCATCCTTTAAAAAGAAAACATCTCTGTTGGTATTTTTATCATATCCTTTATAAACTTTCATAATTAGATTTTAAAATTACTGATTTTAATTTATCATCCCTTTTACTATAATATCCCATTCTCGAATGATGGATATTTACTCTACCTTTTTCATCAATATAAATAGTTCTATCTCCATTAGGAGTTCTTAATACTAAACCTTCTTTAAATATATTAGGTTTCATTTTCCACATGAGAATCCTTTTACTTATTAATTTAATTTGTGGTATTAGTAAGTAATCATTGTCATATATATTATTACATATTTTGTTATAATTATAATATTGAAAGTAACCATTTTTTAATCTTATACCATTTCCATTTTTATCGACTATATGTATATCTCCTTTTTCGTGAGCGTATGATTCTCGTTTATAACTTTTGAAAATTATCATATTTATAATTTTTTTCTAATTGTCATTAGTAATTTACCTAAAATATTTTTCCCATTGTTTCCACACTTATCACAAATACATGAACCATAAAAGTTATCATGCCATCTGTTTCCCTCGACAATCATCTCATCTTCGGTTTCAATAAGTAATTCTTTAAAATGTGGTTTATTGAATTTCTTATTTAAGGCATATTCCATTACTTGAATTTTAATATCATCCCAATCTTCACGGATATCAATCTCCTTATGACCATACCTCTTAGCTTTCCCTGGGGTTTCAATCGTAGAAACATGTTTTCGTATATGTGGGTCTGTGGTTTTCATAGCAACATAAAAATGTTCTGTTGTAGGGTATACAATACCTTCATACTCTATCTCACATGGATAAAAGTTTGATAACCATTCATATTTTCCTCTAAATTCTTCAATCATTTTTCGTTTCTATCTTTATGGGTTTTTCCCAAAAAGGAAAGTGTTATTTTCCTTTTCATTTTATCAAAACCTTCTTTAGGATCTACTCCTACAACATTATCATACCATTTTTTAATTTCCTTAGCTTTGCTATCTGTGTCTATGATAACGAACTTATTACATGGGTTATTTTGAATCCATAGATCTATTTTATGACCTTTCTGTGCTTCGATATCATAGGGTATTCTGTCTATTGCTACTATCGGGTAACCATTGTGATGTAGTTTATCTTTGAGTTGATAAAATGGTTGACTAGTTTCATCCGTTAACACAAATTTAGCTTGTGAATGATACTTTAGTAAGTTAATATTTACTATAGTATCAAGTTTTAAATTTTTACCTAAGTTAAATAATATTTCTGAGTTTAAGAATATAATATCCATATTTAATATATAATTTATGTTATGTAAGTATAGTGAATTTATTTTAGAATACAAAAACAGAGGTAGAGCTTCTTTAGATATTGAAGATTTCTCTGATCTTTATATAGATGATGTAGCTAAGAAGTTTAATACAAGTGTCGTTAAAAAGTTAGGAATGGGATCTTTCGGTATTGCATATTTAACTAAGAATAATAAAGTTTTGAAAGTAACCACTGATCGAAATGAGGCAAAGAATGTATTAACATTAAAGGAGAAAACATTTAAACACTTTTTAAATTATTATGGCGTTTTTGAAATGACACTTGATGGTGAAAAAATAAAAAGTGTTAAACCTAGTGATATTAGATCATATCCTAAAAATAAAAAACCTGTTTATTTCATTTTAATGGATTATATAAAACCAATCGAAAAAAGGTGGAAACAAAGATCATGGGATTTATTATCTGATCAATTTTTCAATCGTTATGTGAAAGATGATGACCTTATGAAATGGGTGAAAAATCGTATTCGAAATGTAGAAGATATGTTAGTAACAGAAGAGTTTTACAAAGATGTAGTAATACCATACTTCCAACACATGATTGATGATCAAAGAAAAGAAATGATTGAAGAAGGTAGAAGTATTGGAGTTTATTTTAAAGATGCTCATGCTGGTAATTTAGGTGAGGGAAAAGATGGTACTCTTGTTTATTTCGACATAGGATTTTCAGATAGAGTAATAGATTTAGAAAATGAGATAGAACACTCTCATACAGATATAGAAACGGTTGATTTTGAAAATAACTTTAAGAAAATAAAAAATATGATTACCTCTAAATATGAAATGGGAAAACCTATACTTATTCAAAAAGTAATATCAGATATATCTAATTTACTTAATATTAATAAAGTAAAAGCTTATAAGTACCTAAGAGATGAAGTATTTAAATATTATGATTTATTTGATGTATGGGATTATGATTCTATACGAGATATTTATTTCTCATATAAACCAAAAGATTTAACATGGGAAGAGTTTAATGAAATTGAGGATGAGAAAATAAAGAAGTCAAGAAGTAGACTTAGAAGAAAATCTGGTGAAATTTTACCTACATGGAAAAAAGACAATAATGAAATATTTGTTACATGGACAAAAGGATATAAGGAAAAAGATTATTAAACCAATGAAAATTTATAATTATAAAAATTTTATTTTAGAGTATAAACACAGAGATGATCCATCAAGTGTGATCGAAGATTTCTCTGATCTTTATATTGATAGGATATCTAAAAAGTTTAACACAAGTATTGTTAAAAAACTAGGTATGGGAGCTTTTGGTATTGCGTATTTAACTAAGAATAATAAAGTCTTAAAAGTAACTACTGACCAAAATGAAGCAAAGAATGTTTTAGCTCTAAAGAATAAAAAATTTAAACACTTTTTAAATTACTACGATGTTTTCTCATTAACTCTTGATGGTAAAAGTTTCCCAAATATAAATCCTATGGATATGTTCGGAAGTTATGATAATAGTAGTATTTATTTTATTTTAATGGATTATGTTAAACCTCTAACTAATTATAAAAAGGATTTATGGCGGAAATTCGGTGCCTCTGTCCTGGTCAAACCTGGTGAATTTTTTGATGATTATATAGAAGATGGTGAATTTTTAGAATATGTAGGAAAACAAATGGATTATACAATTAAAAACTCTACTAAATTTAGTGAAAAAGATAAAAAAAGAGTCCTATCATACTTTGAAAATATAATTGACCAAAGAGATTCTTTTTTAGATGAAGCTGAAGAAATAGGAACAAATCTATCAGAGGTTCACCCCGGTAACTTAGGTGAAAAAAGGGATGGGACTATTGTTTATTTTGATATAGGGTTTAGTGATTCTGGCATCATAGATGTTGATACTGGTGATCAACCTAGTTTAGAAGACATACCAAGTATTAATTTAGAAAATGATTTTACTAAAATTAAAAACATGATTACTTCTAATTATGAAAAAGAAACTCCAATTCCTATTAATCAAGTAATATCAGATATATCAAAATTATTAAATGTGAATAAAGTAAAAGCGTATAAATATTTAAGAGATGAGGTATGGACATATAGAAAAGTTGCTTTTAAAAAATTAAAAACAAAACCTATTTACTTTACATATAAACGAAATGGCAAATTTGAACAAAAATCATCTGATATACAACCTAAATGGAAAAGGAAAGGTTATGAAATTTATTTAGTGTGGAAAGATACTTATAAAGATCTTAGTTTAGGTGATTTGTAATTAATTTTCAAATAAACGTAATATCTTTTCCCAATGTTCAGAATCACTCTTACATCTTTTAACAAACTTATTAAATGTATGCAGATCGTTTTTAGCAAATTCTTTTTCTGAATCTGATATGTTCCGATAATCTGTCCACTGATCATAATATTTATAATATTCAGAATGTTTCTTTTTGGTTTTCTCATCAAGTATCTTAGAGTTAACTACAAATCCATATTTCTTAAAATTATCAACTTCTTTTTCTTTGATATCAACTACCTCTTTTTTCCTACCATTTACAAGCCAATCCCCTCCAACTTTAGGTAAGTTTTTATAATAGATGTTTTCTTTTATCTTATCACCATTATCTTTATCGAAAATAGTAACACTTAAATCAAATGGTATCTTATGATTCTCTATTCTTTCTAAAGTATGTTCATGGTATTGAGGAACTAATTCTATACCGATATAATCTCTTTTAAGATTCATACATGATATTGCAGTTGTTCCAGTTCCCATAAAATTATCTAAAACTAACTCTCCTGGTTTAGAATATAAATCGATAAAGAATTCAGATAGTTCAGTTGAGAAAGTAGCATCATGTCCTTTAACTTTCCCATCATTATTTTTAGCTTCAATAAAATTATAATAAGCAGTGAAATACTTTTGTCCCGTATCACTTACACTTTTGATAACTTTATTATCTGAAAAATCTTTAACTGATTTCTCTTTAACAAATATGTAAACAAATTCACATATTCTTGATAATCTATTTTTTCCAGTAAGTGGGACACATGATTTCTTTTTCCATGCTAATGTATCTACAATTTTAAATCCTGTTTGTTTAAAGATCTCCGCTATAAGCATATATGGAAGAGATGGTGAAAAGGTAGTATATGATAGGTTAAATGCAACTACACCATCATCTTTTAGTATCCTTTCGTATTGCTTGAATATATTAACTATCCATTCGATATAATCTTCCTCACTTTGGTTATCTTCTACAAAATCTCTAGCATCAGGATATTTGTGTCTATCTTTTCTTACAGAAGCTCTATATGGTGGTGATGTAAATACTAACTGGATGGATTTATCATCAATTTTTTCCATGATTTCTATGGTATCTCCTAAGTGTATTTTATTTGATTCTATCATAGGTATTATAATTGGTTTTATGGTTTTAGTTTTAATATATAGAGTATAAAAAAACTGATAACATGGAAAAGAAGATAAAAAATTTTAATATAATTGGTTTTATGGTTTTAGTTTTAATATATAGAGTATAAAAAAACTGATAACATGGAAAAGAAGATAAAAAATTTTAAAAATTTTGTGAATGAAAATAAATCCAACAAAGAAGTTGAGGAAACAAATGAGTCTTGGAGACAAGCAAAAGCTTGGCTAAAAATACCACAAATATTAATAGAAAGGTTAGTGGGTTTAATCACTGGTTATGTTTCTGAACTAGGATTTAAATATGATCAACTATCAGCAAATATAGACATTGGAAGTAGTGGAACAGCTACTACTATTAAACATGATCCTAAAAAATTGACTCTTGATGATATTGAGAATAAAAGGTTAAGAAATTCTTTAAAAATTTCGGGAATTTTCAATTCATGGAATGTTTACTATATGTATACTATTGATCCAGATCGTAAATTTAACCGTGAAGATAATAGTAGAGAAGTTCTTTATATCACTAAAGATGAATTACAAAAAGGTGATAAGATTAGATCTGAAAGATTATCAGAAAGAAAGTTTAATAAAGATATTTACGATAAAAGGAAAAAGAAAGACAGACAAAGAAAAGGTATTAAAGTTTCTGATATCGAACCACAATTATTTGTTGTTGCGGCTTTAGAAACCGAAGAACATGATAAAATGAGAGATGAAAGAAACTATAGATATACTAAAAAGAAATCAAAAGAACTTGAAAAATTAGTAGATAAGAAAATAAGAGAAGATGATGTATTAGGTAGAGTAAATTCTGTATTTGGATTTGAGCCTATTGTTTTTAGAGTAGTTAAAGAAGATAGAATTGACTTAATGAAAAAATTAATCCATAGTGCATATGATGAAAAAGAACTAAAAACTATGTTAACTATGGTTATTGATGATGAAGGATGGGTTGTTCCTGAAAAAAGGAAATATGATAATGATGAAGATTTAATGGATGTGGTTAAATCTGATGAGATGAGAAAATTGATAACTACTACATTATCTGGTCTTAATGTTGAAAATGAAGATTAATTATTTATATATAAACTATTATGGGCGAAGATATTAGAAAAATGATTGATAAGGTTAAAAACTTTAAATAGTTTGTAAATTCTTTTGAGTTTTTGTATATTTGATATACAATTTTTTATGATGAGTTACACAGTAGATAAATTCATATGGTGATTTCTTACCAGTTACTATATCCTATTTAACATAATATTAATTATAAGACTTAGATGTACCAAATTTTGATATTTCTATATTTTTCTATTTCTTCCTTACTTAATGTATCCTTAACCCTTTCATCTAATAGCATAATTACCATCCTCACTAGGGTCTACCTCTTCTAGAAATGGGCATTTCACTATATAGATTTAATATATAAGATGATAAAAATATGGTTATGAAATGAAAAAATTTGGAAAGTTTGTAGATGAGTTAATTGAAGAGAGGTTGATGAGTGTTGATAATGATGTTGATATGATATATGATTATTATTTCAAGAATGATATTGAAAAGGTGAAAGTCACAAATTCTTTAATCGGTATTGATTTTGAACAAAATGAATATAATACGAATTTTTTAAAGTCTCCACTTGCAAAGAAAGCGAATAAAATAAATCCATGTAAAATTTTTATAAACATAGGTAGCAATCACTATAACCCAAAAGATTCTGTGATTGCATTGGGAGTGTCAAATAATGCAGTTGATTTTGTTTTACAAAATTTTAATGGAAACTTAAATAAGGCAATTTTAGAATTAAAACTTAGTGGGGATAAAAAACAATCTATAAATTTAAGTAATGAATTTTCAGAATCTAAAATAAAAGGAAGTATTCATCATGAACTTGCTCACTGGATTGATGATACTCTTCATAATAGACATATAAAATTAAGATCGGATAAAGCTGCTGAGACTGGTAGTGGAATGACTAAAAGAGGTTTACCAATTAATGCAGACAAAATAGAAATACAAGGACAGATACATAATGTAGTCCAACTTAAAAAGGAATATTCTGATATATGGGATTCATTGACGTTTGAAGATTTACTAAAATTATCTACTACACTTAATTTGGTAAATAATCAATTAAGGGGTTATATTAGAACTGAGTGGAAGAGAAATTTATTAACAAGAATGTACCGTGAAGGATTATTAGGTAAGAATATGATTTGATTAGATATTATCAAATATTTCTTCTATTTTGTTATCTCAATATAGACAATAGTAGCAGTGACAATAGTCACTATAAGTTTTTATTTATTTTTGATTACTCAATTTTAACTATATATTTAAGTTTTAAACACCCTTTATATTTGAACTTTAGTCGGGATGAGTGGATTCGAACCACCGAACCGATATTCCCTAAATACCGTTGTATAGCCTCTGCATAACATCCCGTTATTTGTAGCATGTCCCAGACTCGAACTGGATCCCGGTAATCCCAAATTACCTATGCAAACCCTTACACCTAACACGCTATATTTGTGGGTAGGAAGGGATTCGAACCCTCGCCTCTGACTTCACAGGTCAGTAATGCTAACCAATTACACCACCTACCCCATATTAAGGTCTTAACTTATATTAAGACCTTTAAATTTTATTATCTATTCTTTGGTCTACAATCATCACAATAACCACTAACACCATTTATTTCTTTTTTCTCTCCACATTTATTACAATATTCTAATTCATTCATTATTTCTTCTTCAAATTCTTTTTCCAACATTTTAATTTCATCTTTGTCAGTGATTAACGAATCATTATTCGACCAATTAAAGGCATAATCCCCATTACCATATACGCTTTCATAGAATGTTTTTTCAACACCTTCTATTTCTACCCATAAATCTCTATAAGAGAAACCATTCCTCGTATCTACTATTTCACCATCTACTAAATATATTGTTTTCATTATTTCTATTTTTAATCTTTACATAACATTAACCTATCAAACCCAATTGCGAAACCAATTCCTTGTTTATAAGAACCACCTCCACAAACTTGTTTTTGTGCTCCTAGTTTATCAACAGAGATTTCAAAACCATCTTCTACATAGTAATCTAAACCTCTTTTCACTTCATCAAAGACTTTGAATTCATCATCTTCACACATTAGTTTGACCATTTTAGTTGCCATACTTATCAACTCTTCTTTGATCGTTTCAGATCTTGGGTTGATAACTTCTACACCAAATTGGAAGAACTCTCTATATCTACCTTTTTGTGGTCTTTCGTATCTGTAACACCTTTCAAAGTACCATAATTTGACATCTTTTTGAGTTTTCCAAAATTTATCAGCTAGTAATTGAATAGTCGCTGTTCCCTCTGGTCTTAAACATAAATCTCTATTTTTCTTATCTTTAAAGATATACATTTGGTTCAAGATCTCTTTACCTGCTTTATCAGTATAAATAGAAGCTGGTTCTACTGAAGGAATAGTGATCTCATCGAATCCGTTATCTTCTACAATATCGATCATTTTATTAAGTAACTTTCTTCTCGATTTAGCTTCATCTCCGCTAATAATTCTTACACCTCTTGTTTGTTTTTCTATTTTTAATTCCATTGTATTTAATTTTTTAAGTTTTAATAATATTTTTGTATTTTTTGGGACAAAAAAAACCCAGTCAAAATTTGACTGGGTTTAAATCCGTTTAGTTTTTATATTATCTCCTATTATACTTAAATAGTAGTGAGATCTGTATTGAAAACTTTAGACATTCCACACCCAGCCGACTTACTCGGATGACTCGGATGTGTATGTGTGTTAATAGTTTTCATTGTCTTGTTTTTTTTTCTTGTTTTATATATTAAATTTATTTTCTCTCTTTTTAATTATACTCCAAATATAGTAAATGTTTTTAGATATTCCAAATTATTTTTCAAATTATTTCATTTTATTTAACTAACGAAGGAAGTTTATACTTCATAATCTGCTTAATTATAGAAGGGTTTAATAAGATATTCCACTTATCCTCTTCTTTAATTATTTTAGCCTTTTTATTTTTAAATTCAATACTTGTACATGAATAGTCAAATGGAACACCACCATCTTCTGTAGCTATATTATCATTAACTTTAAATGAAAGACCATTTTTCTTACTGATAAGTAAAAAACCATCAAGACCCCGACTTTCCCATCTATTATATTTATTCATTAAATACCGAGTAATTACATAATAGTCTTCATTATCAAAAAAATGAATATTATCCTTTTTAAGTAATTTGAAACTATCAATAGAACTAATATTATAATTTTGATTTAATATTTGGGTAGTATCTAACTTTTGAATATTATTATAGTCATAAAAACCACTTAAAGGGTTACCATAATAATTGATATCATTATAGGTTAATTTAAAAAAAGTTGTGAATGGAGTAGAGTTATAAGATATTATTTTGATATCATCATAATTATCATCCTCATCAGTATAACATGAATTAAGTTCAAAGAAAACCTTAACCTCACCATTATCTTTATAAAAAGACACCTTTAATATGTAGTTAAAGGTATTAAGAAGGTGTGATTGATGATCTAAAAATAATAAAGATGGTTTGGTATAATGTCCTTCTCTTCGGTATTTAGTTGGAGCAAACTCCCAATTTTTAGCCTTTTTATAAATATCGTATTTTCTATATTTTGATCCATTAAATTCGATAGCTTTAAGTATTTGATCACTCATATGATTCTTATAACCATTATGGATTGTTCTTAGATTATCAAAAGATTTAGGAAATTCGATAAACCTATCATCTTTAACATAATTACAAATAGTAAAAGCGATTGATTTTACTTGTAAAAAGTTACCGTGAAATGAAAATTCACCACTTTCCTTAGAGAAACATTTTGATAAATACTCATTAATATCTTTGTTTTCTTTACCGAAAATGTGGTTATAATTAGTCATAATTTTCATATCTATATTTGGAGATCCCCCATTATAAACTTTTTTCCAAAAACTTTTACCCTCAGTAGTTCTTTTGAAAGTGAATCTTTCTTTTAGATCTGTTGAATCACCACAGAATGTAAATTTACCATTTAGGATTGGGTCTTTAGCCATAGATAAATATGGTTCTTTTAATATATTTCCTTTCTTGTCAGTTATCATGTTTTAGTATTAGTATTTGTATAATTCGTTTTTAGCTAGACATACATGTTGAGTATATAAGTTATCAGTTATTTCACTCTTATGATAGTGTCCATAGAAATGATATCTAACATCATTCTTTTTATTTAAGATGTTAAATAACTTTGTCATATTTTCTCTTTCTTTTGCTAGATCAGACTTTAAATTTTTATCACCTTTAAAGTAATGTTCAAGAGTATGACTTTTTAAAGAATTTGGTTTACAGAAGTGGGGTGCTACATGAGTTATGACAGTATCGATACCTTCTACCTCTTTTAGGAGATCTTCTTTCAAAACAAAGTTCTCATCTTCCCACCAAGTTGGATGAAGGTTATTTTCACGTAACATATCACTTTCTTGTTTTCGATAATTCCTATCAATGCTGATGGCTCCACCAACACATAATATTTTTTTATCTTCTACTTCTATTACTGAATAGTCGGGTAGGAATTGTAGGTTACTAAAAAAGTGATCACCCTTAAAATAATTAGGATCATCATGGTTTCCACGAATAACATACATTATAAGATTTCTTTCTTTTAAGAAATCATTTAACCTTTCTATTACTTCGAGTTGTCTTTTTTCTCTAATGAAACCAACTTCAAAGTCACCAACTTGAAATATAGCTGTATTAGATATTTTTTTTCTTTCAATATCTAATCTCAGGTGGTGAATGTTTCTATGTAAGTCGCCTAGTATATACATTGGTTATCTTTTGTATTTTTTTCTCTTTATTTTTCTATATTCTTTATGGTCAACAAAACCATCATCAGTTAAGTATCCCCATTCTTTTTCTTTCCTCTTACCTATTATAGCTAGTGTGTAAACAGGTTTTAATGAAAATCCTCTTATTAATCCGATCCTATGAAACTCATCTGATTTTCTATAACCAATATTAAATCTTTTTCTGATTTTATACTTTATAGATTTGGTTTTATCATCCCAATATACTTCAACATAACTACCACTTAGTATAATTGTCCATATATTCCACGGATGATTATGTAAATCATTGTCTTGATCTTCTTTGTATATTGCGTGTACATTTACAGAAAACCAAGGAAGTGAGAATATTCTCCATCTTCTAAAATGAACAACACCTTTTTTACTTTTTATTTCTTTTACTAGTTTCATATTTCTAATCTACTTTTAAATTACTTATGGTTATTTCTGATTCAATAGGAAAACTGCTTCTATTGTAACCAACTGTATATTCACTATGACAATGATTACATGAGAAATATTTTGCTACACATTTACCACCTGACTCAGTATGAGAGTAGTTTGAATCAGAATCTACATGACCATCACAAACAGGACATTTATCATCTAGGTATTTATCGAAAATTTCTTTGTGTTTCATACTCATATTTTTATCTTGGGATATTAATAGATCTTCGATTTCACTTAATCTTTTTTGATGACTATCACCTGAGTTTTCAGAGTTTATAATCTCTAATATTTCTTCAATTAATTCTTTTTTATTATAATTCATATTGCTAAAATACATAAAAAAAGGGAATATACCAAAATATATTCCCTTTATAGTGTGATTTCACTAAAAAATCGGATGATTTGTGGTGATGGACGGGTTCGAACCGCCGACAACCTAACTTTTCAGGCTAGTGCTCTACCAGACTGAGCTACATCACCATATTTTTTGAGCCCCATATAGGATTCGAACCTATGTTTTCAACTTCCGCTACTGATAACTGTTTCGAAGACAGAACAGGTTAATGGGGCATTTTTGTGGAGACAGTTGGACTCGAACCAACGACACAGTTTCCCTGCTTTACCTAGTTTTAGGATCTTCCCCTAAAATCTGTACTGAGATACATCTCCATTTTGCACGGACGATAGGATTCGAACCTATAACCACTGGGTTTGGAAGCCAGCACTCTACGCAATTGAGTTACGTCCGTGTATATTATTAAGTTACGGGGTTCTATGTTTTCTTAATAGAACCCCATAACTTATTAGCGGAAGTTGTGAGACTCGAACTCACAATACGCTTTCACGTATTAATGCTTTTCAAGAGCATCCCCTCATCCAGCCGGATAACTTCCATTTGTGGAGAGGGTGAGGATCGAACTCACGTTGTCGGCTTTTCAGACCGATACCTTGACCACGTTGACAACCTCTCCATGTTAAAAAAGGTAGTCTTGATAGTTTGTTTTTTTCTTATTGGTTTAACCCTTACGAACCCACGCCTTTAAGTGTATTACTCTCAACTATCGGCGTACACACGGTTTAATTCCGCTATGACTACCTTTTTTTTGTTCCCCCGACAGGATTCGAACCTGTGACCCTCGGTTTAAAAGACCGATGCTCTAAGGCTTTCGCCAAACCAACTGAGCTACGAGGGAATATTTGTGATCCCGGTGGGGCTCGAACCCACAACCTTCTGGTTAAAAGCCAGAAGCTCCACCAATTGAGCTACGGAATCATATATTACCTAAAAACAAAAATGTCCGATTCTTGTTTTAGAATCGGACATTTATACATTTGGTTGGGTATAAAATAAAAAATCCGATTCTGTTGTGAGAATCGGACAAATTTTAAAGTTTCTTATTCAAATTTTAAAACATACTCGACCCCACATTCATCTTTGAACGCTTCGAAGACCAAAAAAACGATTTGGTACTAAAGTTGATATTTTTAAAATTTGTTTTCATTACTGTATATATTATTTTTGTTTGTTTCCTTTTACTTATTTTTACGATTTATGACATAAATTCTACCTTTTCTCTTTACGATTTTAGATTCTGAATTTCTTCTTCTACTTATATGTCTCAATTTCATTTTGTTTAAAATTTATTCTTGTTTTATTTCGTTACAACAAATATAGATAATAGATATTGATTATCCAAATTATTATCCAATTATTTTTTAGATCTAAATATTATTTTATCTTTTTTATTAATATTTGGTAAAGATCGTAATTTAATAATTGATTCTTCTTTGGTATTAAGGACCACAACCTATTAATGGAATACCAATAGTCTTTCCTTGATAATTTTCATTGATCTTCTCCATACAACTTTCGATAGCTTTGTATCTGTTGAAGTCAGAGTCTTTACCCCACTTATTTTTACCTTTATAAAATTGAGTATATGAGTTTATTATATCACAACAATCATAATCTTTACAAATTGTAATATCTCCCATTGTAGAGGGGGTGTTTAGATCATTTTGAAAAGCTAATGGGTATGATTTCTTCATCGAAAGTGCAATTCCAGCACCCCAGTCTTTACCACAGTTACATCCATGTGTTATAGCATCAAACTCTCCTTGTTTTGATAACTTAATTAGATTTCCATCTCTTTCTTTAAAACTCATATTTTTTATTTTATTGTTCAATATTGGGAATGTCTGAAATATCTAGTGATCTTAATTCTTGTTCTACCTCGTTCCAATAATCACAATCTGTAGAAACTTCATTCCATACTATACACCACTCTTCTCTTAATTCATCAACAAGTATTAAACTACATTGTAGAGCTGTTTCTTTATCTATTGGTTCAATCTCAAAGAAGTGATTAAATATTTCTTGGGACTTTTCTTTTGGTGTCATATAATAATTGTTTCTTTAGAAGATATTTTAACTTTATATTTAAATTTTTTGATATTTTTATTATAAAATATTCGAAAGGTAGAAAAACTGAAAAACAACATACTACCACTTCTAACCATTAAAACTGTATCACTTCCTTTAGTATGTAATATAATAGATTGACTATAAGAAATAACAAATGGATATTCTCTTTTAATTTTATCTTCTTTAGTTTTAAAAATTAAATCTCCATTGAATTTTTTAAAGTTATAGTTATAAAGCCCCCCATCACTTTTTACTTTATCAGATGGTATCTTAATATATTTTTCGGAAATTGTTTCGTTATGATCATTGGTATAACTTTTAAGGAGTGTGTTTTTTGAAACTTCATCAAGACTTGAAGGTAAGAACGTATCCCAATGCGTGATAGCTCGAGTAAAAAATGGTTTATTGTTCTTAATATAGAAGTTAGTATTTCCATGTCGATCTACTCTATATACAATGTTATTATTATTCATACCTTATGATATTCTAAGAGTTATCATTAGTTTATCCCTAAGTGTTAAACTGTCAGGAGCTCCTTGAAGGGCAACAAACGTTTTATTCAACCTTGTTTCATCAGTTGAATGTAGATTAACAACATTACCTTTTACACAACCGTTTATAATTGGGTAAAATTTACCTCTTTTAAAGCTTTGGGTATATGAATCATCAACACACATTACAAAGTTTCCTTCATCTTCTAGTTTTATTTTATGTGATTCAAAGAATTCCCTTATATTCATTACAGACATTTTACTTATTTATTTAAATAATTATTCACTTGATTTACTATTTATTTCTTTTTGAATTTCAGCAGCCCTTTCGTAATTTTCTTCTTCAATAGCTTCATTTAATTCATTATTTAATTCTTCAAGAGATGTGAGTTCTTTTTCTCCCTCACCATCACCATATTCTATTTCAGAATAATCAACACTATCATCTTCATTTAATTTAACTCCACTAGTTTTCATAATCTCATCAGATACATATATATCAGATTGTGAAGAGTATGCCATTATTAATGATTCTGAAACAGAACTCATAAAACTATTACCATTTTCGAGTATTACTTTGACTGTAAAAAGACCAGCATTTAAATCATTGATGTAAATTTCTTTAACACCAACTTCTGACGCTTTTATGAATTTCTCAACTAATGATTCTCCACCACTTTCATTTATTATTGATGCGATTTCAACTGCTGCTGAGTCAGTTATAATAATAGGTAATTTGATCTTATTTGTAGTTAAATCTTCTAAGACAACTGTGTGGTGATTACCAGTATAAGATAATCCTAATATTTTTACTTTTATTTTCATGCTTTTTTTGATTTTTTATAGTTGGGATTATATATTTTAGATGATGTTCTTTCCCTAAAAATTTTCATATAATCAAACATTTCTTTGTCTGTATATTCTTTATGGTAAGAATCACTATCGAATTTAACAGCAAACATTTCTTCATGGTATTCCATTTCTTCTTCTATTTCTAATTTCCGAAGTCTTAATTTTAACTCAATTTTACTGATGGTTTTTTTACCTATTAAGTGTTGTTCATAAACATCTGAAATACCCGAAAACCTAACTTTATTTATCTTTTTTTCGATAATATCATTAAGTCTACTGTAGTAGTTATGAAGAATAATATGATGTTTTATGTCTGCCATTTAATCACGTTTAATTTGAATATACTAAAAAAATATAATTAAACAAAAAAGTCCAGCATGAACTGAACTCTTTGTTTAAAAATTTCGAAAAGGCTTAGAGGAAAAATTAAATATTCTCTTATACCAAGGGGGTGATAGTATTTTATTGAGACGTTTTTCCCTTAAAGCTGATTTGGAATAATGGTTGTCATAACAATTATAACATATAATTTTGAAATTATAACCACTACCTTTAAAAACTAAACTACCTTTAAAAGGTATTGTATCTACTACTTTACCATCGACAACAATATGTGAATCTAAACCAGTAGCACAAACTTTACTACATCTTTCACATCCACCATTTATTATTGACATTTTATCCTTGATTATCTAAGAACTCCTTTTCTCGTTCAGTCAAAGACTCAACACCATCAGAGAAAACTTTCTCCAATATAGAATCTACATTTAGTTCTTCCTCTTCGAATTGGTTGTTTTGACCTCTTTCAACACTTACACCTTCAGAATTTTCATCTTGGGCGTGTGGGTGATCTTCGCCTAGAACAGCTTGAAGTTGTTCAAGTGGGAATATATCCGTATTGATTGCAGGAACGGTATCGATAATATCTTGATTGTCTAATTCCTTTTGTTCAAGAAGCATCCTTAATTTAGTTTGCTCACCAACCATTTGTATAACCTTTTCCGAAACATCAAAACGTTTGCGAACTCGGTCACCACGAGTATATTTACCAGCTTCCATAGTAATAGTAACTCGTGTTTTAGAAAGTTCAAATTCTAATCGGTCTTCAAATTCCATTTCAAGACTTTCTTGATTTTTCAAATCACGAAGAACTCGATCTTCATGTGTTTTGGCTTTCTTAACAAAAGATCCCCATGAGTAAAACCAATTGATTTTTTCTTCATCTATATTCCTAGAAAGAGAATTTGAATCTCTTAGATCAGATATAAAATCATCATAAACTGATTGGTAATCGTTTTGAACATCTTCTGCTGTTACTTTAATTGTATTCATAATATGTATTTTAATTAATATTTCAATTTAATTATTATATATCTAATATACTAAAAGTTTATTAAAAAGTAAAAAATGTCAAATTAATTAAAATCCGACATTTATATTTAAGTTGGTTATACCCCTTATCTTATTGGGGTTTCACTAAGATACTAGAAGCTTTAAAAATTCCTCTTTCACTTTCATTTACCCCATCTTTTAGGGTGTAATAAAAAGCATTTCTTGCTTTTACGACTTTGGATTTAAAAATTCCAGTACTTGCTTTAAATGTATATTCCTTACCTTCTTCAAAATAAGAGTTCTCTTTATATTCAAAATTTTCTTCTGTTGACATTATTTTTAGTTTAATTGCTTCGACGCGATTCATTAATTGATACTTTGTTTCTTGCTAACTGATTTCTTGATTGGAGTATCATAGAAGATACCTTACATAATTTACGTAAAGATTCATCTTCTGATTTCTCATATGAGTCAAATTCAAAGTTAGGATCTTGTCTTAAAATTTGTTCGATGTCATATTGAGATACTTCATCATCCAAAAATTTATTCATGGTCTGAAACCCCATGTATTAAATTAAACTTTTTTCTAAATGATTGAAATGCTTCTCGATAAGTACAGAATGGAGAAAGTCCTAACTCTTTCATACTGTCTTGTACATCCTTTGGTAATTTTTCTTTTGGGTTATTAATTGTCTTTCATAGTTACATCAAACTTCTTGAGTTCAAAACGATCAGTGTTTACTCTGATAATCATGTTGTTATCACGAGTAGTATAAGACAAAGTTCCACTGTAAACTTCTTTTGGACTCATACTCAATGAGAAAGTCTTAGTATATGGGTGGTATAAACTACCATCATAATACATGTAAGAAATGGTAACTTCTTTTTGTACATAATCGTTTGATGTGTTTTCAAAAGTGAAAACGATGAATTTCTCACCATTCTTTACTTTCGTGTCATGGGTGTAATCAACTTGAGTAAACGCCATAAAAGAAAGTACGGTGAAAATTATTAATAATATAAGTGTTCTGAGTTTTTTAAATAACATATTTTTGTGTGTTTTAGTGAGTCCTTAATTGTATATCTATTCAAATATAAGCCTTTTATTTAGATATACAAAATATTTTATGTTAAAAAATGATAAAATTAAAAAAGGGGAATAATTAAATTCCCCTTTTTTCATTATAAAATAATAAGATTACTTAGTTGGTGTAAGAAATATTTTCCTATTCATTCTATCAACCGCTAGGACTTTGACAGACACTTTATCACCTTTGTCGGCTTTAACACCTCCAACTTTTTCTATTTCAGATGTGTGTATAAGACCCATAGTTTCTTCATCTAGGCTAACTAGAATTCCGAAATTCTTATGATCTCTCACAATACCATCAATGATATCACCTGAGCCAATATTATCCCATAAAGATTCTTTTTGAATCTGAGTTAATATTATCTTTTTATCTCGTATTATTTCTTTAACAAAGAAATCTATTTCCGTTCCTGCTTCGATTTGTTGAATCTTATCTTGCCAATCAGGGTGTATGTTTGATTTGTGAATCATACCCGTTAGACACTCATTGAACTCAACAAAGACACCAAATGGTGTTGTACCAGTTACGTGACCAGTGTAAACATCTTCGGTATTTAATTTCTTTATTTCTTTTGGTTTTAGTTGGTTAAGATACTTACGTCTTGAAACGATATACGTTCCTTTATCACCAGCATATGATTCGATCATTACCCTAAGACTTTGACCTACAAGTTGTTTCCTAGCGTTCTCATGTAGCTTATTTATACCCGCAAGTGTGTGAGGCATAAATGCTTCCAATGTAATATGGTTGTGAGTTATAGTCATATTATAACCCGCTGGTGTCATTTCTTTAACATATGCATCTATGTATTGATCAGCGTCAAGTGCTTTTAGTTCTTCATGTACTTGAGCTTCATAGAGTGCTGCTATAGAACCTTTGATCCAAAATGGATCGTTATAAACAGACATAATAGCGATTTCAAATAGATCACCATATTTATGTCCTTCTAAGAATGCAAATTCTGTTTTGTTTCTACTAACTCTAATGTAATCTTTACAGTTAGCATCGAATAGAAAATCATCATCCGATTCTCCTACTAATGTAGCTTCGATAGTTTTTCCTGGTATAGGATTTCTCATATCGTAGTTCCTATACATTTCTAATTGTTCTTCTGTGACTGCAGAAGATTCAACTCCTTCATCTTGGTTTTCATCAAATAGATAATCTAATGATGCATCCCCAATTTCAATTGTTTCTCT
>Ga0307935_1000170_pt1 | contig 31930 bp, 26 predicted proteins | sample OrgLakmetageno92_FD_201827 | JGI IMG/M metagenome (GOLD analysis project Ga0307935, IMG submission 201827) | Saline water microbial communities from Organic Lake, Antarctica - #92 | ecosystem: Environmental > Aquatic > Non-marine Saline and Alkaline > Saline | place: Antarctica: Organic Lake...
ACCTGAAATACTACTATAAACTGGATATTACAGCGATTTTGAAAATCAAGATGCCTCTGGATGCCTTATGACAGTTGGGCTGTAGCGATAAGTGTTACATTAGGACGGAATGTCCCCAGAACCCCTCAGTGCGCACTCCATCACTAAGAGTTTCTCCGGTGTTCCCACATTACTGGACGGGCAGCTGGAGCTGCGCCGAGGCACGGTACACGCCCTGTGTGGTGGCAACGGCGCGGGTAAATCGACTTTTCTGAACATCCTCATGGGATTGCTGCGGCGAGACTCCGGAACCGTTCAGGTACGTGGCCAGAAAGTCGACTTTGCCGGTCCGGCGGACGCGCTCGCTGCCGGCATTTCCATGATTTCCCAGGAGCTGGATCCGATTCCGGGGATGAGTGTGGCCGAGAACATCTTTCTTGGCCGTGAACCCCGGCGGATGCGGATACTGGTCGATTACCGTCAGCTGATAGCCCAGACTGAAGCTCTGCTGCGGGAACTGGAAATGGATATTCCCGCCACCGCTATAATGAGCGATCTAAGCCTGGCCCAGATTCAGATGATCGAAATCGCCAAGGCGATATCCCACCGCTCCGAAATCCTAATCATGGATGAGCCTACCTCGGCCATTGGCGAACAGGAGGCAACCCTGCTGTTTAAAGCCATAGAGCGGCTCACGGCCCGTGGTGCCGGTATCATTTACGTCTCCCACCGTATGAACGAGCTGTATCGCATCGCAGACGATTACAGCATTTTTCGGGACGGGCGCCATGTGGAATCCGGCCTTATGGCAGACGTGGATCGCGGCCACCTGATCAACCAAATTATCGGTTCCAAAATGGAAGAAGAGTACAGCAAGCTCAATGTCCCAGGCGCGCGTTCGTTGTTGAAGGTCGAGGGCTACAGCCGCAAGGGAGAATTCAGCAATGTTTCGCTGGATCTGCACGAAGGGGAAATACTCGGCATATTCGGCCTCACGGGAGCGGGACGCAGTGAGTTTTTAAATTCGTTGTTCGGATTGAGCCGGCCCGATGCCGGCCAGGCCTGGATCGGCCAGACGCGCTTCCAACCCCTGTCCCCCCGGGAAGCCATGTCTGCAGGCCTGGCCCTAGTGACAGAAGACCGCAAGGACAGTGGGCTGGTGTTGAGTGGCTCCATTCGCAGCAATATTTCTCTGGCCTCACTGCCTTCAGTGGCGAGGAGCGGGTTTATTTCGGGCACAACCGAGATTGAGATGACGGACGCGCCGATCGAGAGTTTCAAGATCAGGTGCTCTTCCCGGAACATGCTGGTCGGCAACATGAGCGGGGGCAACCAACAGAAGGTCGTGTTGGCCAAATGGATGCGTACGAACCCGAGCATCCTGCTACTCGACGAGCCGACCCGGGGCATCGATGTGGGTGCGAAGCGGGAGATGTACCAGTTCATGTCGGAGTTTGCCACGCCGGGGCGGGGCATCGTCATGGTCTCTTCCGAGATCCGGGAGATACTCGGAATGAGTGATCGGGTTGCGGTGTTTCGCCGTGGCAGCGTCTCGGGAATTCTCTCTGGCGCCGACTTGAACCAGGAAAACCTGGCCCATCTTGCTTCCTAAAAATGCGAAGAATAGGGTAATTATCATGACTCAAGAAAGTGCAGGCGTCCCGAGCACAAACCCCGCTGCGGCCACACCTTCGCCGAGGGGCGTCAAGGTGGCCGAGTTCGCCAAGCGCTATGGCATCATTCTGGCCTTTCTGTTGTTGTGCATCGCGCTGTCCCTTGCCAGTCCCTATTTCCTGAGCGTCAACAACCTGCTCAACGTGCTGCGCCAGACCTCGATCAACGGCATTCTGGCCATTGGTATGACCTTCGTGATCCTGACCCGGGGTATTGACCTGTCAGTAGGAGCAGTAATGGCTTGCGCGGCCATGGTGGCGGCAAGCTTTGCGGCCGGCAGTGAAGCCTCGCCGGTCTATGTACCCATCATGATGGGCTTGCTTGTCGGCTTAGGACTCGGGATGGTCAATGGATTGTTTGTCGCCCGCTTTGCCATTCCTCCTTTTGTCATGACTCTGGGCATGCTCAGCATGGCCCGCGGTCTGACCTACATCTATAACGACGGCATGCCCATTTCCAATCTATCGCCGGCGTTTAGCTTTATCGGTCAGGGTGTTCTGTTCGGTATACCCATGCCGGTCATCCTCTTCCTGAGTATCTTTCTTGTCTGCTGGGGCGTCCTCAAGCTGACGACTTACGGCCGGTATGTCTACGCCGTGGGCGGTAACCCCAAAGCCGCCAAAACGTCTGGCATCCGCACGCGCCTCGTCCTTTTCAGCGTCTATGCCATTTCCGGTCTCATGGCTGGCTTGGTTGGGTTGATGGTCGCGGCCCGTACATCCGCGGCGCTTCCCCAGGCTGGGGTGGCTTACGAGCTAGACGCCATAGCAGCAGTCGTTATCGGTGGTACCAGCCTGGCAGGCGGCGTTGGCACGATCGTGGGTACGGTATTCGGCGCGCTGATCATCGGCGTGATGAACAACGGTCTGGACTTACTCGGAGTTTCGTCTTTTTACCAACAGCTTATCAAGGGCGCAATCATTGTTCTGGCAGTAATGCTCGATCGCTCGCGTCTTGGTCGGGACTGAAAATGCAGGAATCGGCAGGAGGCCGAGCGCCAGGGAAAGGCCAATCACTCCACAACAACTATGTTTAATCAGGAGAGAATCACCATGAAAACAGCTAATGTCCTAGGAGGCGCGCTGCTGGCAGCTAGCCTGACAATGACCAGCGTCGCCGCCCTGGCCGAACCGATCAAAGTAAGCGCGGCGGTCTACGGGTTGCGTGCCGAGTTCATGCAGCTTTGGAGCAATGCTCTCAAGGATCACCCGGCAGTGAAAAACGGAACGGTGAACATCACCATCTTTGACGGCCGCTACGATGCCATGGTGCAGGACAGCCAGTTCGACACGACGATTACCCAGCAATTCGATGCCATGTTGCTAGTGCCCATCGATTCCAATGCCTGTGCTGCAGGCGTTGCCAGGGCGGTTGCGGCAGGTATCCCGGTGGTGGGATCCAACGCGCGTTGCAATACTGACCAGCTGGCGGCTTTTGTGGGATCGGACGACGTCAAGGGTGGCGAAATGGTGGCTAACGCCGTTTTGTCTAAAATTGGCTATAAGGGCAACGTCGTCATCCTGGAAGGACCCATCGGCCAGTCCGGACAGATTGACCGCGCCCAGGGCATCACGAACGTTCTGGCCAAGCACCCTGATGTGAAAGTGCTTGAGATGCGCACCGCCAACTGGTCCCGCTCTGAGGCGCTGTCACTGATGGAAAATTGGCTGGCCGCCCACCGCGGCAAGATTGACGGCATCATCGGCCAGAACGACGAAATGGCGCTCGGTGCGATCGAAGCGGTCAAACAGGCAGGCCTTGATGTGAATGACTTTGCCATTGCCGGCATCGATGGCGTGACGGATGCCCTCCAGGCGGTCAAGGCCAACGAGATGGAATCGGTTCTGCAGGATGCCCGTGCCCAGGCTCAGGGAGCGCTTGATGTAGCGATCCGTCAGGTCAAGGGTGAAAGCTATAGGCCCCAGTCAACCATCTGGAAGCAGTATGCCGACAAAATGGCCTGGGACGATGGCATGAAAAAGGAATACAACGTGCCCTGGACACCGGTGACCCAGTCGAATGTGGATGAGCTTTTGAGTGGTCGTAAATAAGGTTGTAAAGGCTCACACCGGGACGGCTAACCCCTGAGTCGTCCCCGGTGTGCATTACGGAGTGAATTGCTATGTCCTATAGAGGATTTGATAAAAATTTCTCCCTGGATGGGAAGGTCGCTGTTATTACCGGCGCCGCTGCCGGCATCGGCTGCGCCATTGCCACGCTCTTCGCCGAGAAGGGCGCGCGGCTGGTACTGGTGGATATAGACGAGGCCGTTAAAAACCTGGCCTCCAACTTCAGCGCTGAGCGGGCCGTCGCAGTGGTTGCGGATGTGACCGACAGTGTTGCGGTTGAAGCCTTGGCGGATAAAGCGATAGAGAGCTTTGGCACCGTGGATATTCTGGTCAACAGTGCTGGGGTGGTGGCGCTTGAGCCTGCTGCCGAGTTCAGCGAGGCCAACTGGGATCGCACCCTGGCGGTTAACCTCAAGGGCGTGTTCCTTCTGTCCCAGGCATTCGGCCGGCATATGCTGGAACGCGGCTGTGGGCGCATCATCAATCTGGCATCCCAGGCGGGCGTGGTCGCTTTGGACAAGCATCTGGCTTATTGCGTCTCAAAGGCCGGGGTCATCTCTATGACCAAAGTGCTGGCACTTGAGTGGTCACCCCAGGGCATCCAAGTCAACGCCATTTCGCCAACCGTGGTCATGACCGAGCTTGGCCGTGAGGCCTGGGCCGGTGAGGTGGGCGAGCAGATGAAGCGGCTCATTCCGGCGCGCCGCTTCGCTGAGCCGGAAGAAATAGCCGCCGCTGCCCTGTTTCTGGCCAGCGACGCTGCTGCCATGATTACTGGCGAGAATCTGATGATCGATGGTGGCTATACCATCCAATAGACGTTTTAACTTTCCCAAGGAAAATCCTATGCAGCGAGTTATCATCGATCCGGTCAACGCCTGAAAGATCCAGGAAAGCCTCATCGAGTACACATCCACCCGCGGTGCTAGGGCTTCCAAAGTCGTCATCACTCGCCGGCTCAAATCACCATACAGCTCATAATTAGACGAAAACAGATGGATGCCATGCAGTCGAATTTCCGAGCGAATGTGGTGTACCGGAACGCCCATTTTGATGCCGAGAGTTTTAGCTTCCCGTGAGCGGGCAACCCTCAGATCATTGTTAGACAACACGATTACCGGGGCATCACGGAGATCCGGTCGAAAAAGCTTTTCACAGCTGGCGTAGAAGTTGCGGTCAACGAGCGCAACTACGGTTTTCATCCCGCTATCACGGTGAGTGTCATTATGACTTTCCTCCCCGCTTGAGCGACCGAACGACATTGGTGACCACGCCAAAGACTTCCAGCACCATACCTTCTTCAATGAGAATGGGCTGATAAGCCGAGTCCCGTGGAAGCAGGTAAACCGTTGGAAGTGTGAGATGTAGCTCCTTAACCGTCATCTCTGACTCTAAGCTGACGATAATGATGTCGCCATGCTGAGCGCGCATAGACCTATCGACTACTAAGGAATGTTGACAATTGCACGAAAGCCTCTGAAAGATAAGAGCAGGCTCGTATAATGAAGTTCCGAAACAACAATTATACGGGCCCGCAATGCCCAGATACATGCGCACAGGAGAGCTGTGGTTCAAGCTGAGAAAAATGTTGCTTCAATTCAGCCTCTATGACAAAGCAGGTCTGCGCAGGACAATCGAAGGTAATCTGTTCAGAATGTGTACTCGCATGCCCTAGAGAGATCTGCCAGACCCTTTCGGCAAATGGAATTCTGTCTACAAAGTCTTCAATTACTGGTCGAAAAAAGGCATCTGGAAGAAGCTCTTCAACGTGCTGAAAATAGACTCCGATCTGGAATGAGTCTTTATTGATGGCAGCTATTATTCCCAGAAAGAAAAACTTGATCAAGAGCAACAAGGGACTCGACGGGCCGTTGTACAAGCTCAGACATCTGGTGGAAAACGCGTTTGCCAGACTCAAGTATTATCGGGCCGTCGCCACCCGATATGACAAACTGACTCGTCATTATGAGAGCATCGTGTCATTGGCTTGCGCATTTCTCTGGCTGCCGATGTGAATTGTCAACAACCCCTAGCTAAACATACATAACTGAATATACAGTGTTAAAACAGCGCCGCCCCAACCGATTGGCTGGAGCGGCGCTGTTTTAACACTGTTTTTCTAGCTGAACTAGGCCATCAGATTAACCAAGTCGCTTATCAATCAGGCTTTCTAATTCAAGCTGGTCGTCGTGGAAGCGGCGGATGCCTTCGGCCAGCTTATCATTGGCCATGGCGTCCTGATTGTGGCCCCAGAGAAAGGCGGATTCGCTTAGCGGTGCAACCGGCTTGCCACTGCCATCGCCTAAACGGATCTGCACAGTGACGCTGCCTTCCGTCGCATCCAATTCTTCCAGTAATGCGGGAGAAATCGTCAGCCGAGGGCAGCCTTCCAGAGCAAGTACCTGGCCGGTGGTGCGAAAACTTGCACCCATTACTACAGTGTCGTAACCGCCCTTGTTAGCGCGCTCACAAACGCCCTGCACAAACTGAACGCCGGGGTCATTGTTTGGCGTGTAATCACTGCCCGTCTCTTTTTTATACCAGTCGGTCACGCGGCCCACAAAGGGTGAGACCAGAAACACGCCCGCATCAAAGCACGCCTGGGCTTGGGCGTCGCTGAACAGCAACGTTAGGTTGCACTGAATGCCTTCACGTTCGACACCTCGGCGGCACGAATGCCTTCCTAGGTAGACGCCAGCTTGATCAGCACACGGTCACGTGGCACGCCCCGTACGTCATACAGCTCGATTAATTCGTGGGCCTTGGCAATACTCGCCTGAGTATCAAACGATAGCCGGGCAGCGACCTCGGTGGAAACACGCCCTGGCACTACCGCCGAAATTTCACTGCCCATAGCCACCGCTAAGCGGTCAACCGCATGTTTGATTTGCTCTTCACGGCTGCCGCCTGAGGCTTTTGCGCTACTCAGTTCTCCGTCGATTAACGCTTGATAACCAGACAAGCGAAACGCCTTGAGCAGCAGTGACGGGTTAGTAGTGGCATCCTGAGGCTGATAGCGGCGGATAGCCTCAAGATCACCGGTATCGGCGACGACGAGTGAATGTTGCTTCAACTGTTGCAATTGGCTAGTCATAACCGCTCCTTAAGAGTCGTCTAATCCTTACTATTCACTAAAACTAATCACTAAAACCAGTCACTAAGCGCCGCCGTGGCGTTGTTCAAGTGCTGCGCAATAGCGAGCATAAATCGGTTGGTAAGCGGCCACACGTTCTGGATGGGGCTCGGCAAGCGACTGCGCATCCAGATGAACCAAATGCTCACACAACGCTTCCAACGTTACGCCCTCTGCGCGCCGGTCGCACCACGCCGCCTGTATGGCTGCCCCTAGTGCAGCCGCATCGGTAATCTCAGGGCAAATTACTTGGGTTCCCGTAATGTCAGCGACCATCTGCCGCCACACGGGGCTGTTAGCGCCACCACCGATCAGGCGAATCTGACTGGCCCCAGCGGTTACGTCCCCCAGCAGTTCTAGCCCGTAGCGCAGCCCGAAAGTGGCTCCCTCCATCACCGCTCGACACACATTCGCTTGGGTGGTATTCAAACTGGTCAGGCCAAGAAAATCCGCCGAGGCGTCGGGCAGCATGGGAACCCGCTCACCGTTAAAAAACGGCAGCACGGTAACACCCTCGGCGCCTATTGGCGCACTGGCCACTTTTTCACTAAATGCCGTTAGGTCTAAGCCGAACAGCTCGCGCACACGGGTAGTGGCTGAAGTGACATTCATGGTGCAGATCAGCGGCAGCCAGCCGCCGCTGCTGGAACAGAAATTGGCAACCATGGCGCTATCGCACTCCACGGGGGTAGCCGAGTAAGCGCAAACGGTGCCGGAGGTACCTAAACTCAGCGTTATCAGACCGGGGGTAATATTGCCGGTGCCAATGGCACCGAGCATATTATCGCCGCCGCCGGAGGAGACGACGACTTGATCACCAAGCCCAAGCTCGCGGGCCACTATTGAGCGCACAAAGCCTGCTGGCTGATGGGCTTCCATTACACGGGGCAGTACTCGCGCAGGGTCTAATTCAGGGGCTATCTCCGCAAACACTTCCCGCTGCCAGCAGCGCTTACGGGTATCGAAGTAGCCGGTGCCCGAGGCATCGCCAGCGTCGGTGACCCGCTCACCGGTCAGCCAAAAATTAAGGTAATCGTGGGGCAATAGCAGGCTGTCTATTCGCTGATACGCGTTCGGATGCTGCTCACGCAGCCAAGCGACTTTAGACGCGGTGTAGCCGGTTTGCAGTACCAGTCCAAGCTTCTCCAGGCAGCCCTTTTCACCGCCCAGGCGAGCGACTAAATCGGCATTCTGCGCACTGGTCTCGGTATCGCACCAAAGCTTGGCGGGGTAGACCGGTGCGCCATCGGCATCAAGGGCCACCATGCCGTGCTGTTGGCCGGAGACACCAATGCCGCGCACGTGACTGGCCGCTACGCCTGCACTCTCCAGCGCGGCGAAAAATGCCCCTTTCAGGGCCGTCAACCACTCTGCTGGCGCCTGCTCACGGCGACCATTCTCGCCTTCATCCAAGCGATGGGCACGGCTGGCTTCCGCCAGAATCATCCCCCGCTCAACGTCCACTACGACCACTTTGGTACTCTGGGTACCGCAATCTACCCCGATATACATCACAACGCTCCTTTGGATGACGCCAGACCCTCCAGCGTAGCGCGTGCGCCACGTTCGTGCAGTGACCTGAGGGCGCTTAAGTAGGCCTCAACAAAGCGGCTGCTGTCGATTAAGTCACCGAACAGCTCGCGATTTTCGATAAAGGCCGTGGGTCGCGTACGATTCTTTGCCGCAATCGCCATCAAGGGCGCTTTCAAACGATCAACAATTTCAATCGACTCGCCTTGCTCGTCCACCCCTTCAGCGTAGCGCGCCCAGCTGGCCACCACGGCGGCACTACGTGCTATCTCCCCACCTTGGGCCAACTGTTGGCGGATGACCGGCACTAGCCATTTGGGAATACGGTCAGAGCTTTCGGCGCAAAGCCTTGCCAGAGTGTCTTTGATTTGCGGGTTGGCGAAGCGCTCAATCAACGTTAAGCGGTATGTTTCGAGGTCAACCCCAGGCACTGGCGCCAGCGTCGGCGTGCCCTCTTCGCGCATATAGCCCATTAAAAAATTAACGAACAGTGGATCCTGACACACCTCGTGGGCGTAGCGGTAACCGGCCAAATAGCCAAAGTACGTCAGTGCCTGGTGGCTGGCGTTAAGCAGACGCAGCTTCATCAGTTCGTAGGGCTCTACATTTTCCACGACCTGCACGCCCACCTCATCAAACGCTGGGCGGCCAAGGGGAAAGTGGTCTTCCAGCACCCAAAGGGTGAAAGGTTCACAAACCACCGGCCAAGCATCCTCGACCCCAAAACGCTGGGTGAGTTCGTCAATATCCGCAGGCGACGTCACCGGCGTAATGCGGTCCACCATGGCGTTGGGAAAGGCCACTTCAGCTGTTAGCCAGGCGCCTAACGCGGGATCACGCGCCTGGGCATAGGCACCAAACATGCGCTTGGCCACCTCACCATTGCTTTGAATATTATCGCAGGACATCACGGTAAAGGGGGCGATGTCTCGCGCTCGGCGGCGAACGAGCGCCTCCACCACAAGACCAAAACTGCTGGATGGTTGAGTGGGGTTGGCAAGATCGGCGCGTATTTGCGGGTTATCAAGATCGAATTCGCCGCTCACCGGGTGAAAATTGTAGCCACCTTCGGTCACCGTCAACGACACAATGCGAATCGCCGGGTTCGCCATTTGCTCAACCACTGCCTCAACGTTTTCCGGTGCAAACAGGTAATCCACCATGCTGCCAATCACCCTTGGCTCATACTGGCCATCCGGGTGCTTCACCACCAGCGTATAGAGATAATCCTGCGCCGCTAGCGCCTGCTGCATGCGTTTGTCGCCGGGCATCACGCCTACGCCAACAATCCCCCAATCCAACGCTTCGCCTTGGTTCATTAGCGCATCTAAGTACATCGCCTGATGGGCGCGGTGAAAGCCGCCGACCCCGATATGTACAATGCCGGGTGTAAGTACATTGCGATCATAGCTAGGTGTCGTAACATCAACAGTCAGATTGCCCAGGTTGTGCTTGTTAAGTCGAGTCATAGCTACTTCTCCAGTCAAGGCTCACTTGGCGCAGTGGGGATAAATAAAAACAGTTGAAATCGGTATAAATACGCTAATACCAGCGTTGGTCGGGGGATAAACTACAACGTTTAACCAGTTGAGCATTGGGCATATCTTTGTGGTGGGTACGCTCGAGTGCCCCGGCGTGATCCTGGCCCATCTCAAGCCAGCGCTTGACCAGCCGCTCAGCCAATATCGTGTCGTCGACCTCCAGAAACAGGGTCCAATCAAACAGCGGACGCAGTTCGCGCCAGGGAGAACCATCCAGCAGCAGGTAGTTGCCCTCGACAATCACGATGTGTTGCTCAGGGGTAATCAGCCGCCCTCCTGCCCGGGCTAAATCCAGCGGGCGGTCAAATACCGGCACCGCTACCGAGTGGGTAGCTTGGCGGATACGTTCAAGGTCGCAGCGCAGCCCCTCCACATCGAAGGTGTGGGGCGCCCCTTTTAACGACACCTGCTGTTCGCCCAGCACGGCGTTATCGAAGTGGTAGCCATCCATTGGCACTAGCCCGGCGTGACCCGGCAGGCGCTGATTAATGACATCGCAAAGCCACTGCCCCCGCAACGACTTACCAGCCCCAGGCGGGCCTGCCAGTGCGACCACATAGCGCGAATGGTTTTCGGCAGCGCGAATAATCTGGCGGGCTAAGGCATCAAGATCAGGTGTCATGGCCACCTCAGCTCATCCAATTACCGCCATCGACATTGAGTGTCTGAGCGACCACAAAGTCACTGTCGTGACTGGCTAAAAACACCGCAGCGCCGGTGTGATCGTCAGGAAGGCCCATACGCCCAAACGGTACTGCCTTTCCGACTAAGCGTTTTTTCTCGCCAAGCGGGCGCTGCTCATAATGCGCAAACAGTGCGTCGACCTCTTCCCACATCGGCGTATCGACTACGCCAGGGGCGATGCCGTTAACGTTGATACGGTGTTTGATTAAATCTAAGCCACAAGATTGGGTAAGGCTTATCACCGCCGCTTTGCTAGCGCAGTAAACGCTCACCAACGCTTCGCCGCGGCGCCCGGCCTGAGAGGACATATTGATAATTTTGCCGCCCTGGCCGCAGGCCACCATGGAACGAGCAACCGCTTGCAAGGTAAAAAACATGCCCTTGGTATTCACCGAGAACTGTTTATCAAAGCTCGCCTCTGTCACCTCAAGCACCGGCGCCATATCAAAGATACCGGCGTTATTAACTAAAATATCAATGCCGCCGAAGCGTTGCGTCACCGCTTCTACCATGGCATCAATGGACGCCTGATCGCAGACATTCAGCGCAACCCCCATCACCTTTTCGGCAGGCGACTGCTGCTGCAATGTCGCTAAAGCAGCATCGATCGCGATACGGTCAATATCCGCCACCACGACACTGGCACCTTCTGCTAAATAGCGCTGTGCAATAGCTAAGCCAATGCCTCGAGCGCCGCCCGTAATCACGGCAATTTTGTTGATCAGTTTCATAGCAATTCCTTGATTCCTTGATTCCTTGATTCCTTTACTAAACAGTGGCTTGCCACTCACCCACCAATGCTTTCAGGCCGTGCATATGGTCTAAAATTCGCCAAGCACCGGCATGAAGTAGGCGCGCCGACTGATCAGCGTCCACGTGGCTGGCACCGACAAAGCCTATCACGCACATGCCCGCTGCATGGGCTGCGGTCACCCCGGCCACACTATCTTCCACCACGAGACAGTCCTTGGGCATTTGGCCAAGCTGGGAAGCAGCCAACCGATAAAGCGCGGGGTCAGGCTTGGGCTGAGCGACCTGCTCGGCGGTGAAAATAGGTGCGTCGCCAAAGGCTTCAGCCAACCGCGTGCTGGCAAGCGACGCCAGGACACGGCTACGCCGACTGTTGGAGACGATCGCCTTGGCAAGCGGTATGAGTCTTACCGCATCATCGACACCCTCAATCGCTTTCAGCTCCCGCGCCAAGCGCGCTTCAATGGCGGTATCCACTTGCTCGGTCGCATCGAGCGGCAGCGTGTGGGTGCTTAACTGTTCAAGATGACGCAAAATATTAGCGGTGGTCATGCCCAAGGCTTGGCCAAGCACCTGGGTGATATTTAGGTCGGGCAACCAGCCTGAGAGATACGCTGCCAGCGTGCCCTCAGCAAGCGCCTCGCTGTCGACCAACACGCCGTCACAGTCAAAAATTAGCGTCCTCATGCAGGCTCCTCGGACGGCAAGCCGGAAGCGCGGTTATCGTGGCGTGTCAGCCCCGCCAGCGGATGCTGCTGCAAGCTGGGCAACGCCAGCCCAGCAGCATCGAACAGGTGGGCACGCTCGGGGAAAAAGCCAAAGTGCACCGTGTCGTGCACTCGATACGCCACATCACCATCGGCCATGATAGTGACGAGTTCATCGTCCATTTGGATATAGAGCGAGGTTTGACCGCCAAGGCGCTCCAGCACTTTAATCTCACCGCTCAACGGCCCCTGCTCCTCAAGCACCAGGTGTTCAGGGCGAACCCCCAGCTCAAGGGTGGCATTGGCGTCCAGATTCTGGCCATCGGCCGGCACACTGCGTTCTCCGCCACCGGGCAAGCGAATACCCACCCCGTCAGGCGTCACGCCGGTCAGCGTCACCGGTAGAAAGTTCATTTTTGGCGAGCCAATAAAACCTGCCACAAAGCGATTGTACGGGTGATGATAGAGCGCCATGGGCGAGCCCACCTGTTCGACGGCACCGTCATGAAGCACAACAATTTTATCCGCCATGGTCATGGCTTCAATTTGGTCGTGGGTGACGTAAATCATGGTGGCGTCTAACTCATCGTGCAGGCGCGCCAGCTCAATACGCATCTGCACGCGCAGTGCGGCGTCTAAGTTCGAAAGCGGCTCATCGAATAAAAAAATGCTGGGATTACGCACGATCGCTCGGCCAATCGCCACCCGCTGGCGCTGACCACCTGAGAGCGCTTTGGGCTTGCGGTCTAACAGTGGTTCGAGCTGTAAAATCTTGGCGGCCTCCAGCACTTTGGCACGGCGTTCCTCTTTAGAAACGCCGGCCAAGCGCATGCTGAAACCCATATTGCCTTCCACCGTCATATGCGGATAAAGCGCGTAGCTTTGGAATACCATCGCGAGCCCGCGATCCGCTGGACCCACGTCGTTGATACGTTGGCCGTCGATTAAAATATCGCCGCCACTAGCACTTTCCAACCCTGCGATCATGCGCATCAAGGTCGACTTACCGCAACCGGAGGGCCCAACGAAAACCACAAACTCGCGGTCGTTGACTTCAAGATCAATACCTTTGATCACCTCGGTGTCGCCAAAGTGCTTAGTAATATTGCGCAGTTGTAGTGTTGCCATGAGGAAGATCCTTTATTTAACGGCGCCAAAGGTCAGGCCACGCACCATTTGTTTTTGCGTCATCCAGCCCAGTATCACAATGGGTGCAATCGCCATCGTGGAAGCGGCTGACAGCTTGGCCCAGAACAACCCCTCAGGGCTTGAGAATGAGGCGATATACGCGGTTAATGGCGCTGCGTTTGACGTGGTGAGATTGAGACTCCAGAACGCCTCATTCCAACTCAAAATTACCGACAGCAAGCCCGTCGATGCGATGCCCGGCAGCGTAAGTGGTAACAGTAGGAAAAATATTTCCTGCAGCTTAGAAGCACCGTCCATACGCGCTGCCTCAAGAATGTCTTTGGGCATGTCTTTGAAAAAGGTGTAAAGCATCCACACCACAATCGGCAGGTTCATCAACGTATAAATGAGGATCAACCCGGTGCGCGTATCTAGCAGACCAACATCACGAAAAATCAGATAAATGGGCACCAGAACGCCCACCGATGGCAGCATCTTGGTGGAGAGCATCCACAGCAAGGTGCCTTTGGTTCGTTTAGTCGGCAAAAAAGCCATGGCATAAGCGCAAGGTATGGCAATCAGCAGCGCTAAGAAAGTAGAGCCAAAGGCGACCGCCACGCTATTAAGCGCAAAGCGTGTATATCCAGAGCGCTCTTGAACGGCTTGGTAGCTTTCCAGTGTGGGGGAAAAAATCAGCGTGGGATCAGCAATCGCCGCCGTTTCCGTTTTAAACCCGGTCAATATCATCCAGAAGATCGGAAAAAAGATCACTAGCGCAATCGACCAGCCCAGCACGGTTATAACGGCCCGCCTGGTTTGTGCTGACCGCCGCCCCGTTATCGCGTGTGGCGCAGCCGTTTTGGAACCCAGTGTTGTCATTGAAGTACTCCCAAGACACAAGTGCCGGTCTAGTCTTCCAAGTTCTTGGCCACCATACGGACCAGGAAGATCGCCACGATATTGGCAAGGATGATCGCAATCACCCCACCTGCGGACGCGGTACCGACGTCAAAATCCAGTAGCGCACGAATGTAAATTAAGTAGGCCAAGTTAGTGGTCGCTAAACCAGGGCCGCCTGAGGTCGTTACAAAAATTTCCGCGAAAATAGTCAGTAAAAAGATCATCTCAATCATGACCACCACACTAATCGCGCGCTTTAAATGCGGTAACGTAATAAAAAAGAAGATTGCTACCGGCCCTGCGCCGTCCATACGCGCGGCTTCTACTTGATCCTCATCCAGCGACTGCATCGCAGTGAGCAGGATCAGCAGCGCAAACGGTAACCACTGCCAAGCAACGATAATCACAATTGAGGTCAGCGGCAGCGATGAAAACCAGTCCACTGCTGGCAGACCAACGGACTCAAAAAGCCACGCCAGCACCCCGTTAGACGGGTGCATCATCATGTTTTTCCACACCAACGCACTGACGGTGGGCATAACGAAAAACGGCGAGATCACCAGCACGCGTGCAATACCACGTCCTGCGAAATCTTGCTGAAACAACACTGCCAGCAAGGTGCCACCGATCACCGAAATCGCCAGCACCCAGCCCACCAGTAGCAGCGTGTTGCCCATAGCGGTCCATAGCGCGGGGTCGGTGACCAGGTATTGATAGTTTTCTAACCCGGCAAAGCCATCCATACCGGGCATTAGCAGGTTATAACGCTGAAAGGAGAACCATAGCGTCATGCCTAGCGGCACAATCATCCATAGTAGAAGTAGTGTTACGGCTGGCGCTTGCAGCGACAGCCCTCTCAACCCTCCGACGGTGCGGCCGGAGGCAAGGGGTCTATTCATGGGTGCACCTAAAACGTGAGCGTCTGCAAAAACTGTATGCAAAACACAGAGGGGAGCAACGCCGGCCTTGGTGATCAAGGCCAGACGTTTATGTCATCAGTCGGTGTAGCCAGCCCGCTGCATGGTGCGTTCGGTGGCACGCTGAGCTCTGTCGAGTGCCTGTTCTACCGTGGTATCACCAGTGAGCGCCGCGGCAATGGTTTGGCCTACTCGAGTACCGATCGACTGAAACTCTGGTATGCCCACGAACTGCACGCCAGTGTACGGGCTGGGTTCCAGGGTAGAGTCAGTTGGATCGGCGTTTTTAATGGCTTCTAGTACAAATCCAGCAAAGGGGGCTGCCTCGATGTACTGCTTATTGGCATAAGTAGATTCGCGTGTACCTGGCGGTACGTTGGTCCAGCCTTCGGTATCGCCAACAAGCTCTACGTACTCTTCAGACGTGGCCCAGGTAATAAACTCAAGGGCAGCTTCCTGCTTCTCAGAAGAGGCCGGAATGGCTAACGCCCACGACCAGAGCCAATGTGAACCTTTAGGCGTTTTCGCCACCGGTGCTGGGGCAAAACCTAAACTGTCTGACACACTGGACTCATTGCCGTCATACAACTTGCCCGCCGCCGAGGTGGCATCCACCCACATAGCACAATTGCCGCGAGAGAACAGCGCTAAGTTTTCATTAAAACCGTTGGAACTTGCGCCTGGCGGGCCATAGTCGTTAAGCAAATCGACATAAAACTGGACGGCATTAACCCAGGCTTCAGAGTTGATCTCCGGATTCCACTCTTCATCGAACCAGCGACCACCGTAGGTGTTTACCAGGGTAGAAACGACGGCTATGTTTTCGCCCCAGCCGGGCTTGCCCCGCAAACAGATACCGGCTAAACCATCTTGCGTGCCGTGCAGCTCGCTCGCCCACTCGCGCACTTCTTCCCAAGTTGGCTGCTCGCTCATCTCAATGCCTGCTTCCTCGAATAGATCCTTGCGGTAATACATCATGGAGCTTTCGGCGTAGAACGGCAGCGCATGTAGCGTCTCATCGTAACTCAACCCATCGCGTACCGAGGCCAGCAGGTCGTCTACGTTGTAGTCGTCGGGCAGCTCATCCAACGGTGTTAGCCAGCCGCGCTCTGCCCAGATAGGCACTTCGTAAGTACCGATAGTCATGACGTCAAACTGACCGCCACCGGTGGCAATATCGGTGGTCATACGCTGACGCAACACATTTTCTTCAAGCACCACCCAGTCCAAGGTAATGTTGGGGTGCGCTTTCTCAAAAACCTCAGTGAGGCTTTGCATGATCACCATATCGTTGTTGTTAACCGTGGCCACGGTAATTTCGGTTTGCGCCTGAGCATGGCCTGATATGGCAATGGCAGCCGCTAGCGCGGTGACGGGCAAATGACGTACGAATCGCATAAAGCACTCCTATGGGCATGTTTTGGTATTATTTTAGCCTTGATCTTATTGATCATCGATAGAACAAACGATCGTACATAAGCCAAAAAAAAGCAAACCTGATCTACATAAACTTTACCCTAACCTATTGCCTTTAACGCATGTTGCAGCGCACTTGCCTAACGGCTTATAACGCTTCCACGATCTTTCGTGCGGCTACTTCGTCGGTGATCAACCCTTTGAGCCAGCCGCCGCGCAACGCGGCGTGAATCGCCGGGGCTTTCTCACGCCCTCCCGCTATCGCCACCATGTGGTGTTTGCCAAAACGCTCTAAGGGAAGACTCGTTACCCGCCGCGTAATCGAGCAGTCAATCACCTCGCCATCGCTATTTAGCGGCAAGCCAAGCAACTCCCCTACCGCTTTCAAACCCAGCAACTCATCCAGCTCGCTTTCACTAATAAAATGGTCTTGGAGCAGCGTGGCCTGGCGGTCGATACGCCCGACGCCGATAAAAGCAGCTTCTGACTCCCGCGCCACATCGGCAATTGCTTTGAATAAACGCTGCGCCAGCATTACCTCTTTTTCGGCCAGCGATTCAGCGACCACCGGCGCGGGCAGTAAGAAACGCTCACCGCCGGTTTTGTCTGCCATCACCATCACCGCATCATAACGGTTGGCCGAGCCATCCCGAGCCACATTGCCCACCAACGACACAAAGCGGTGCTGAGGCCGCTCCACTCGGCTCAGCGCTTCTACCGCTGCACGCACAGAACGCCCGGTGCCTAACGACAGTGTCAACGGCTCGCTGCGCTCAACCAGTTGCGCAATGCGCTCGGCGGCAGCCACTGCCAAGTAGGCGGCGGCGCTATCGACGGCGTGGTTATCGGCAGGCACCACTTCACAGTAGGTCAAGCCAAAGTGATCGCGCAGCGTGCTGCCCAGCGCCATACAGTTAGAGATCGGGTGATCAATGTGCACTTTTACCAGCCCTTCCTGGCGAGCCAGCGCCAATAAGCGCTGCACGCCAGGCCGTGAAACACCCAACTGGCTGGCGATCTCATCCTGGGTCATTCCACCTACGTAAGACATCCAAGCGGCTCTGGCCGCCTGATCCAGCTTTATCTCAAATTTCTCCATACGGCGGCTCACCTAACAGGTGTTAAAGCATCATCATACAAAGCCAAGCCCGCGACTAATAGTCATCTATCCGCTAACATACCCAGAGTACGATGTTCCATCCTGGATCGATTACAGGGAGATACAGCATGTATAAGCTCGCCTTTTTTGTTCCCATAGAAGATGCGGAAATCGTCAAATAAGCGGTGTTTGAAGCTGATGCCGGGCGCATTGGGGTGTGTGAAAGTGTCTATTTTGAGACCCGTGTTGTCATGTCATGACTTTCACCATCCAGCACCGCTGACGAAGTGATGGTCACCTATCCCGGCCCGGTTTCGTGATGGTTTTCCAGGTTTCCAACATCGTGCAAGCCGGGCAGCGAAGTAAAGGCTCCTGCGTGAGTGACCGCATGGGCGCCACAGGCGCTGGCAAACCTGAGCACCACTTCCAGCTTATCCTTCTCGGCGCTTAATTCGGTCAGGCCTGCCACCGAAATATCCAGCTCGGACAGCCGATAGAGCAAACCACCAACAAAGGCATCACCCGCGGCGGTGCTATCGACCACCTTCACACTAGGGGGCTGAACTGTGCCGTCATGGTTTGCAGCGAAGTACCGTAACGGTTTGCCGCCATCCGTAACCAAAATCAAAGCCGCGCCAGCGGCCATTATTCTTTGCAGCACCTGAGCCTCGCCCTCATGCCGACACAGAAAAGCGAGTTCTTCTGCAGAGAGCTTAACGAGATTTGCTTGCTCAACACAGGCCCAGATTGACGCGAAAGGATCCGTTCCGCTCGGCCAGAGATTTAGCCGTAGGTTCATGTCGAAACTGATAAGCCATCCGGCCGCTCGTGCTTTTTCCAGCCCCGCCTGCGTTGCCTGAAGAATGCCCGGTTCGGTCAGCGTGTTCGAACAGAAATGAAATATGCCTGGCTCATAAAACCACGCCGATTGAAACTCGTGGGAACGAAAGAACAAATCAGCCGAGGGTGCCCGGTAGAACTCAAAACTGCGTTCACCATCATGATCCAGTGACACGAAAGCCAACGCCGTTTTCGCCTCTTTGGTCTGTAACAAACAGTCGGTGTGAACCTGCATTTGCTCCAGTGACATTTTCAGAAAGTCACCGAACATATCTGCACCCACTTTGCCCGCAAAGTAGCTACGGCCTCCAAGTTTGGCGACTGCCGCTGCCACGTTGGCGGGCGCGCCGCCGGGAAACTTGGTGAAGCGTTCGTGATCCTGCCCGAATTGATCAACGTCGCTGCCGGTGCCTAGCTTGCTGGAGAGCATGTCCACCAGCGCTTCGCCGAACGAAATGACCTTCATCATGACTTGTCTCCCTGGTTGGTCGCTTTGCCGGAAGTCGTTTCGCTTGCGGCCAGATGATGTTTCACAATTTCCATCAAGCCCTGAGTTGAGGCGTCGTACTCGGTGCTCTTTTGCTCAATATGGCGGCTGATGTCGGTGGCCAAGCGCTTACCAAGCTGGACGCCCCACTGATCGAACGAATTAATGTTCCAGATGACGCCCTGCACAAAAACTTTGTGCTCATAAAGTGCAATCAGAGCCCCCAGATTGCGAGGGCTCAACTCATCCAACAACAGCACATTGCTCGGCCGATTACCCGGGCAGCTGGCGTAATCCTGCTGGTTGCTCTGGCCATCACCATTCATAAAGGCGTTCGCCTGGGCCAGCATATTGGTCAGCAGAGCAAAATGATGGTCTTTTGCTTCGGCATCCGCTTTCAACGAGGCAATAAAATCGATTGGAACAAACCGGGTTCCCTGATGAAGCAGCTGGAAAAAGGCATGTTGCCCGTTGGAGCCCGTTTGGCCCCACACAATAGGGCCTGTGGCATAGCTGACCGGGTTGCCGTCGATATCCACCGACTTGCCATTGCTCTCCATATCCAGCTGCTGCAAAAAAGCGGGGAATTGGTGCAGCGCCTGATCGTAGGGAATCACGGCCTGGGTCTCGGCCCCCAGAAAGTTGATATTCCAGATGCCAATCAAAGCCATAAGCACAGGCATGTTCGCGTCTAACGGTGCTTCGAGAAAGTGCTGGTCCATTTCATAAGCGCCCTCAAGAAGCTCAATAAAGGCGTCAAACCCGATATTCAGGGCGATTGGCAAGCCAATGCTGGACCAGAGCGAGTAACGCCCGCCGACCCAGGCCCAGAATTCGAAGATGCAATCCGGGTGTATACCAAACTCTACAGCTGCTGTTTGGTTGGTCGAAACCGCAACAAAATGCTGAATCATCTCTGCATCATTGCCGTTGGTTTTCTCCAGAAACCAGCGTTTGGCGCTGTTGGCGTTCAGCAGAGTTTCCTGAGTGGAGAAGGTCTTGGTTGACACGATAAACAATGTGGTTTCCGGGTCCAGACCTTTCAGCACTTTCTTGATGTGTTGCCCGTCAACGTTTGAGATGAAGTGAAAGTTGAGATCGGGGTGCTTATAGTTGAGCAATGCGCGACACACCATACTCGGCCCTAGGTCCGAGCCACCAATACCGATGTTAACGACGCTGCGTATCCGCTTTCCGGTATACCCCAACCATTGTCCGTCCCTAACCCGACCACTGAAATCCTTGAGTTTTTCGAGGCTGGCCTGGATATCCGGCATCACGTCGTGGCCATTGACAACAATCGGCTCGTTGCCACGGTATCGCAGTGCGGTGTGCAAAACCGGACGATTTTCAGTGACATTGATAATGTCCCCGGAAAACATCTGGGCGCGGCGCTGCAGCAGCGGCGAATGTTTGGCCAACTGAAACAGTGCATCCATCACCGGTGCTGATATTCTGTTTTTGGAATAGTCCAGAAACAACTCACCAAACCGCAGGCTCATTTTGTCGAAGCGCGCCAGATCGGCTTTAAAGTAGTCGGCGATCCGGTCACCCCGGGTCTCGACGGCGAGCTGTCTGAGCTTGGACCAAGACACAGATTGATCGAGTGCATTCATGATATTTTTTCCTTAAATTCTCTTCAGGCACCTTGCAGCGACTTAAGGGCTGCGAAAACACCGTTCGTTTCCAGCTTATCGAGTGCCGTTTCAAATGCCTGTCGAAAGACTTCTGAGCTGGCAAGCTTGGTACCAAAAATATCCGCCATCCCGAGAAATGCGGGTGTCAGCAACGCCCGGTCGCTGACCACCTTCATCTTTACATTGAAGGTAAAGCGCCCAGCTGGCGATGATCATTGCTACTCGCGACAGGGAGCGCCCTTCGGCCAAAAGAGTTTGCACCGTCGGTATCAGACATTTGGGAATTTTGCTGGACCCGTCCATACACAGGCGGGACAGCTGATCACCCATCTGCGGGTTCGAGAAGCGTTCAATCAAGATTTTCTTGTAGGCTTCGACATCTTTAGCCACTGCCGTTGGGCTTCTGTGGTTCCCGGTGTGATTCGGTCGACCATGCTGTTCGGAAAGCTCACCTGTGACTCGATTCAATCTGCCAGCTCCGCATCTCGCAGGCGGGCAGGCGGGCAGGCGGGCAGGCGGGCAAAAGCTAACCAATCAGAACCCGAAAACGGGTTAAACGCCGGAATCCTATTGAGGTGGCCACCTCCTCAAATAACACGACGGTTTCAGAGGCGGCACCAACGTTCAGGAATTCAATACCGTATTGGGCGCTTTGCCAGGACGGGCCCAAAGCTCACGTTTCGGGCTGGATGCGCTGCTTCGTCGTATTCATTTAATCTGGCTTCTAGTTTTAAGCCGCTTCGCTGCGGTTACGCATCGTGATTCCAGAAAAAGCTAGCGCCCTCCTCCGGGCTGCTGGCAGCACGGCGCATCCAGCCAAACATCTCACGCCCCAAACCGGTATGGGATGCACTCAGATCCACCGTAACCTGCTCCCGCTGATCCAGCTCCTCGTCGGTGAGCGCGATGGCGAGTTTACCGGCTTCTGCATCGACACAGATGATATCCCCATTACGGATTTTCGACAGCGGACCACCATTGGCGGCTTCCGGGTATACATGAATCGCAGCCGGTACCTTACCGGAGGCACCGGACATACGGCCATCCGTTACCAAAGCAACACGAAACCCGCGATCCTGCAACACGCCCAGATAGGGGGTTAACTTGTGCAACTCCGGCATGCCATTGGCTTTCGGCCCCTGGAATCGCACCACAACCACGCAATCCTTATCCAGCTCACCCGCGTCAAAGGCTGCCTTCAGGTCATTCTGATGATCAAAAATAACCGCTGGAGCTTCCACTCTGTGGTGCTCTTTTTTCACCGCCGACACTTTGATCACGCCTCTGCCAAGATTACCATCCAGCACTTTCATGCCGCCGTCGGGAGCGAAAGGTTCTGCAGCGCTGCTCAATACGGTCGGAGCCTGGGTTTGGGCAGTAACCGGCGACCATATCAGTTTGTCATCTTTTATAGATGGCATGCGGGTGTATTGCTCAAGACCTCGACCGACCACCGTTTCGACATCCTCGTGGAGATACCCTTCGGACAACAACTCGCGAATCAAAAATGGCGTACCCCCAGCATCATGAAAGGCGTTGATATCTTCCTCGCCATTGGGATAAATACGCGTCATCGATGGCACCACTGACGACAGCTCCGCGTAGTCATTCCAGTCAATAATGATACCGGCCGCCCTTGCAATAGCGACCCAGTGAATCGTGTGGTTGGTGGAACCACCAGTGACCAGCAACGCCACCAGGGCGTTCACGATGCTCTTCTCGTCTACCATATCCGCCAGCCCCAGCGTGCCCCCGTTAGGCTTCGACAGCTTCACGACTTGCTCGGTGGCGGCCCGCGTCAGCTCGTCCCGCAAAGGTGTGTTGGGATTGATAAACGCAGCGCCCGGCATGTGCAGACCCATAACCTCAACCAGCAACTGGTTACTGTTCGCGGTACCGTAAAACGTGCAGGTTCCCGGGCTGTGGTAGGACTTGCTCTCTGCTTCGAGCAGCTCATCTTTGCCCACCTTGCCCTCGGCATACAACTGGCGAATGCGCTGTTTTTCCTTGTTTGGCAAGCCTGACGGCATGGGGCCTGCAGGTATCAGTATGGTCGGCAGGTAACCAAAACTTAGCGAACCAATCAATAGCCCTGGCACAATCTTGTCACAGATGCCCAATAAAACAGTCGCATCAAACATGTTGTGGCTCAAGGCGACCGCCGTGCTCATGGCAATCACATCCCGGGAAAACAGGCTGAGCTCCATGCCGGGTTGGCCCTGAGTCACCCCGTCGCACATCGCCGGCGTTCCCCCGGCAAACTGGGCAACGGAACCCATACCGTGGGCCGCCTTACGAATCAGATCCGGAAAGCAATGGTAGGGCTGATGAGCCGACAACATATCGTTGTAGGCCGAAACAATAGCCACATTGGCCTTGTTCATTAACTTGAGGGTGTTCTTGTCACCACTGCCACAGGCAGCGAAGCCGTGGGCGAGGTTGCCGCAAGACAGCACACTGCGCTGAGGCGATGACTCTTTCAGAATGTTCATTCGGTTTAGATAGTCGTCTCGCGTACTGCGGCTGCGTTCAATGATGCGCCGTGTAACCTTATCAACTGTCGCGTGCATAGATTTTCTCCAACCATTATTCGTTTTGTGAAAGCAGGGGATTCAACATTTTGTTCTTTATGACAGTAATATTACGCTTTTTTTGAGTATTTTTCACAATTAATAGTTCTAAAAATTTATTTTTATTGTTATGTTTACTACATTCGAAAAAAATATAAAAACCTAAAACGGGGTGGTCAGCTAGCTCCTCCACCCACTACATGTTGTGGTGTCACCAGCGATAGCTATGACTAGCTTTCGGCTCGGCGAACTGCCTATGTACTCCAGGTAAGAGCGTGGATAGTCGTTTCCAGCCATCTACTGGGGCCGCATCCCGATTTCAGTTACAGATGTTTTCATTCCTACATCTTGTATCAGGAGGAGCTAACCGACTATCCCACAACCTAAATTATCGAAAAGGAGAACCCTCATGACTATTCGCATCGCGATCAACGGCTTTGGCCGCATCGGCCGTAACGTGCTACGGGCACTTTATGAAAATAACTACCGCCAGCACATGCAGGTCGTCGCAATCAATGATCTGGGCGATGCCGAAACCAACGCACACTTACTGAAATACGACAGCGTTCATGGTCGTTTTGCAGCCGACGTCAGCCACGACAAGAACTCGCTGTCCGTCGATGGTGACCACATTACGATTACGGCCATACGCAACCCTGAACAACTGCCCTGGAAAAATCATAACGTTGACCTCGTTATGGAATGCACCGGCCTGTTCACCAGCCGGGACAAAGCCGCCGCCCATCTGACTGCCGGTGCGCGCAGGGTGATCATCTCTGCGCCGTCAAACGATGCCGACGCCACGATTGTATACGGCGTAAATCACGACACCCTGACGGCCGACCACCAGATCATTTCCAACGCGTCCTGCACCACCAACTGCCTGGCGCCGGTGGTACAGGCGGTCCTTGATGGCGTCGGCATCGAGAGCGGCTTGATGACCACTATTCACTCTTACACGAACGACCAAAATCTCAGTGATGTCTACCATACCGACCTGTATCGTGCTCGCTCAGCTACACAGTCCATGATCCCCACCAAAACCGGTGCGGCAGCGGCAATAGGAAAGGTACTGCCGGCACTGGCGGGCAAACTTGATGGGCTGGCAGTGCGGGTCCCCACCATCAATGTGTCGTTGGTAGACTTTAGCTTTATTACAGCACGTGAGACCTCGTCAGAAGAGATCAACCAGATTGTTAAAGCCGCCGCAGAGAAGAATCCGGTGCTGGGCTACAACAGTAAAAAACTGGTCAGCGTAGACTTCAACCATGATCCGCTGTCCAGTATTTTCGATGCCAACCATACCCGCGTTATCGGCCGTCACGCCAAGGTCATGGCATGGTACGACAACGAATGGGGCTTCTCGAACCGCATGCTGGATAATGCCTCGGCTCTAATGAAAGCAAGCTATTGAGCCGATACCAACTTCAAACATCAACGGTATTTACCCGGCTTACAGGTCAAATAAAGGATCAAACCTTGCTCAGGCGCACCAAGATTGTCGCAACACTCGGTCCAGCTACTGACTCTCCGGAGTCTCTAGCTGCCATCGTTGCCGCCGGCGTCGACGTAACGCGACTGAACTTCTCCCATGGCAGCGCAGATGATCACATCCAACGCGCCAACCGGGTGCGAGAAGCCGCAGCGGCTCAGGGCCGCTTCGTAGCCATTATGGCCGACCTTCAGGGCCCGAAGCTCCGAGTTGCCCGCTTCATCGACAACAAGGTAGCCCTCAAGCGCGGCCAGGTTTTTGTGCTGGATACCACCATGGACAAGGAAGCCGGCACCGAAGAAAGGGTCGGCATCGATTACGAGGAGCTGATCAACGATGTTGAGCTAGGAGATATCCTGGTGCTGGACGACGGCCGCATTGAAATGGAAGTCGAGAGCATTGATGACCAAAGCATAGTCTCCCGCATTCTGATCGGTGGCCCCCTGTCTAATAACAAAGGCCTGAACAAGCGCGGCGGCGGTCTGTCGGCTGATGCGCTGACCGAAAAAGACAAGCATGACATTATTACAGCTGCAAAACTGGGCGCCGACTACGTCGCGGTCTCGTTTGTACAAACAGCAGAAGACATGCACACCGCTCGCACACTGTTGAAAAAAGCCGGCTCCAACGCGGGCCTGGTAGCTAAAATCGAACGCGCCGAACTGGCGCACAACAACGATGCCCTTGATGCTGTTATCGAAGCGTCAGATGCCGTTATGATCGCCAGGGGAGACCTTGCCGTTGAAATAGGTGATGCCGAACTCGTCGGCGTTCAGAAGAACATCATCGGCCGCGCACGCACCCTCAACAAGGTGGTGATCACGGCAACCCAAATGATGGAATCCATGATCGAGAATCCGATGCCTACCCGAGCGGAAGTGTCTGACGTCGCGAACGCTGTGTTTGACTATACCGACGCTGTCATGTTGTCAGCCGAAACCGCTGTCGGCGACTATCCGGTGGAGGCGGTAGAAGCGATGGTGCGCATTTGTATTGGCGCAGAACGACACCCCTTTACGCATACCTCAGGCCACCGAATGCACGAGTCGATGGAATTGGTAGACGAGGCCATTGCACTCTCGTCCATGTACGCCGCCAACCATCTCGATGGTGTTCAGGCTATTATTTGTATGACAGAGACCGGTGCAACGCCGCTGCTAATGTCACGCATCAAATCGAGCTTGCCAATTTTTGCATTTTCGCGTCACACCAAAACCCAGAACCGCGTCACCATGTATCGCGGTGTGCAGCCCGTACCATTTGACTCCAAGGCATTACCCAATGAGGAAATCAACGCCCTGGCGGTTGCCGAACTGATGAAAATGGGCGCGGTTAAGAAGGGCGTACTGGTGGTCATGACCAAGGGTGATTACGTCAACGCCCAAGGCGGCACGAATACAATGAAGATTGTCCGAGTGGGCTCCCATATTCGCTAAACAGCCACTCAATCTGCTGCCAGCAGCGTGTTGTAGCGCTGCTGGCAGCTAAATCAGGCAATATCGTTCAGACTTCCCGCCACAAGGTCGGTAATAGCACCCCAATCTCCGGCCTCGATCCGGTCTTTCGGCGTTAACCAGGTACCGCCGACCGCCACCACGTTATCCAAAGCCAGATAATCCTTCGCAGTTTCACGGCGAATGCCGCCGGTCGGACAAAACGTTACATCCGCAAACGGTCCTGAAAATGCCTGCAATGCCTTTATGCCGCCGACGATCTCCGCCGGAAAGAGCTTAAATTCCCGATACCCCATAGCATAGCCCATCATCATCTCAGAGATGGTTGAAATGCCCGGCAGCAAGGGAGCCTGAGCCTTCAGCCCATACGCAAGAAGCTGCTCCGTTACCCCCGGGGTAATGACAAACTGTGCCCCTGCTGCTTCCGCTTCCCGGTACTGGCCAACCTGCGTCACGGTGCCAGCACCTACCCAGACGTCCGGCAACGCCTTGCGCAATTGCCGTATCGCGCCAAGACCGTATTCCGTGCGCAGTGTGACTTCAAGAATACGTATGCCACCCGCCACCAACGCTCTTCCGAGCGGCACCGCATGGTCGGGGTGCTGGATGGTGATGACAGGCACCAACGGGCAGGCTGCAAGCATGGCTTGCACCTGATGGCGATGATGCATGGATAGCTGCGACATAGGGGTTTTCTCTTCCATTGAATTTAACGGTGCAGAGCTCAGCGGCTTTAAAACTCCAGAATACCGACGAGACATCAGACATCTTCATACCAGCCTCTGCCATCACGGGTAATCATCGCAATAGAGGCAACGGGCCCCCAGGTTCCGGAAGCGTATCGCTTCGGTGAGGCTGCGTGATCTTCCCAGTTCGAGATAACCTGATCAACCCAACGCCAGGCGTGTTCAACCTCGTCACGTCGTACAAACAGGTACTGGTTGCCCTTCATGATCTCCCACAACAAGCGCTCATAGGCATCGGGTATGCGCTGGGCATTGAAGGCTTCCGAGAACGTCAGCTCAAGCGGCCCCTGACGTAAGCGCATGCCTTTATTGAGCCCCTGGTCTTTGGTTAGAATCTGCAGTGACATACCTTCATCAGGCTGCAAACGAATAATGAGCTTGTTGTTGGCCAGATATTTCTGATCCGGGTCGAAGATATAGTGCGGCGCTGGCTTGAAGTGGATAATAATCTGCGACAGTTTTTCTGGTAAACGCTTGCCGGTACGGATATAAAAAGGAACACCGGCCCAGCGCCAGTTGTGTATTTCTGCCTTCAGTGCAACAAAGGTTTCGGTAGCGCTACCCTTGGCCGCATCCTCTTCTTCCAGATAGCCGGGAACCGGCTTACCATCGCTTGTGCCCGCGGTGTACTGCCCCCGCACCAGATGGGTTTCCATCAATTCCGGGGTAATAGGCCGGAGCGCCTTAAGCACCTTTACTTTCTCGTCACGAATACTGTCAGCGGACAAGTCAGAAGGTGGGTCCATGGCAATCAGACAAAGCAGCTGCAGCAGGTGATTCTGGATCATGTCACGCATTTGCCCGGCTTTGTCGAAATACCCCCAACGCCCTTCAATACCAACACTTTCAGCCACCGTAATCTCGACATGGGAGATATGGTTCTGATTCCACTGGGTCGCAAATAAATTGTTGGCGAAGCGCAAGGCGATCAGGTTTTGCACCGTCTCTTTACCGAGGTAGTGGTCGATACGGAACAACTGATTTTCGTTGAATACCTCCGCAAGCTGGTCATTAATTACCTTGGAGGATTCCAGGTCGTGACCAATGGGCTTTTCCACCACCACTCGGGTGGACTCGTTGCAGCAGCCGCCAGCGTTCAGATGGCGGGCGATCATGCCATAAAGAGACGGTGGCGTAGCCATATACACGATCAGCTCGCCACCCCCTTGCTGACGCCACTCGTTCAGGGGTGCATAGCCCGTCTCATCACTGAAGTCGAAACAGAGATAATCCACCCGCTTGAGAAATCGCTCCAGAATCTCCTCGTCAAGCTCATGCTTACGAACGTGCTGCCGGATTCGCGACGCCAATTGTTTGCGGGCACCCTCGGTGTCAACCTTGTCTCGGGCCAGCGCCAGAATGCGGGTTTCCCCGTCCAGCAATTGTGCGCATTCCAGCTGATACAATGCCGGGAACAGTTTGCGCTGGGCGAGGTCACCCAGAGCGCCGAACATTATCAGGTCACAGCGGGTGTCAATCTGTTGGACCATAATTTATTCTCTCAGTTTGTCAGGCGACCTCGGGAAATCATCGGTCGCCGTTATTACGGGCGAATGCGTTTCTCGCTCTCCGGGTCGAAGAACACGACCTTTCTCATGTCGAACATCAGCTCGGCCTCTGCTCCCCACTCCACCGGGTGCTCTGCATCCAACCGGCACTGCACATCAGTATCGTTGAGGCGGATAACAGCGAGCACGTCCGGTCCGGTCGGTTCAGTTACCTCCACCGTGAACCGGCCCTCTGCAACCATCAGGTTATCCCTTTTCTGCTCGTGGGGCTGGCTTATGTGTTCCGGACGGATGCCAAGCACCATCTGCCTGCCTGCCCAGTTCTCCAGATACTCCGGCACTGGCAGGGCCAGTGTGCGACCGTCACTTCCTTCGACCATGACTGACAACCCGGTGTCTGACCGATCGACTGTCACTTCAATAAAGCTCATGGAAGGCGACCCCATGAAACTGGCAACGAACAGGTTCTCCGGGGTGTCGTATACTTCTTTTGGTGTACCCAGTTGCTGCAACTCGCCGTCCTTGAGTACCGCGATCCGATCCGCCAGGGTCATAGCCTCAATCTGATCATGGGTGACGTACACGATGGTGGTTTTCAAACGCTGATGCAGTTTCTTGATCTCGGTGCGCATTTCCACCCGCAGCTTGGCATCCAGGTTGGAAAGCGGTTCGTCAAACAGGTAAATCTTCGGTCTGCGCGCCAGCGCGCGCCCCATGGCTACCCTCTGTTGCTGACCACCTGAGAGCCGCGACGGCTTTTTGTCCAGCAATGGGGATATCTGCAGCAGGTCGGCCACCCGATCCACTTCCTGACGGATTTCCTCTTTGGGGTTCTGGGGACATTCCGTCCTAATGTAACACTTATCGCTACAGCCCTTGCCTCATAGGGTGTCCAGAGGTGTCTTAATTTTCATTTTGCACGATTGATTGCATAATCTCATCTAAGTCGAGCGGATTTTGTTCAAAACTGAAGCTGTAGGTCCCGTTCAAATTGATATTATGCCAGGCCACTGGTGAAACCTGCTTGATAATTTCGAGCTTCTTATCGTCACCTTCCTCTTCAAAATACTCGAGTAATCGCGTCAGTATCAGCGAGTTAAAATAAATAATGGCGTTGGTTAATAGCCTCGCACATTCATTCCACAAGACGATTTCATCGTCTGATTTCCCTCTGAAACGATTACCATTCACATGAGCAATGGCACGGCGTAGTTGATGATAAGCCTCTCCGCGATTCAATGCTCGCTGCACATAAGTTCTTAAGCTGGCATCATCAATATAGTCCAGTAAGTACATGGCCTTGAGCATACGGTTGTACTCAGTTAAAGCTTTCAGCAAGGGATGGTTTTGACTATAGCCGGAAAGCTTTCTAACAAGTGTTGCCTGCGTTATTGTCTTTTGCTGAAGCGATATAATAATGCGTTGAATAGTATCCCACTCATCGATAATTAGTGCTGTATTGATAGGCTTTTTCAATGAGAGCGTCGCCTTATTATCTTCTCCCTCACTTACATCAAAAAAGTCTGATATCACCGTTCCAAACTGAGCATAGCGCGGTGCAAAGGTATAGCCAAACAGGTCCAGTAAGGCAAAGTTCACATGATTAACCCCGTGCGTATCCGTTGATAATATATTCGGCTTAATTTCAGAGGTGTTGTTATGAAGCAAGTCCAAAATAAAGTGTGATTCATGTTCATTAGCACCGATAATTCGGGCATTCAATGCTACATGATTGGCAATCAGGTTCATCGATGTCAGTCCTTTGTTTGTGCCAAAATATTTCGATGAATAGCGGGTTTTAAAAGTCTCTAACCGTGATTCAAATTTCTGCCCATCGGCACTCGCATGAATGAGTCCTTCCTGGATATTGTAATGTTTGAAGATTGATAATTTCGCTGTCGCATCGTTAATGGCATCATTGCCGAGGTTTAGCGTTTCAGGTCGCAAATAATTGGCTTGCACTGTGCGTAGGTGTTCATATGACCGATCAGAGATACTGGCCATGCCATGCAAGCCATAATAAGTTCCATTGCCAATGACTGCTGCCAGCAAATCATTCAAATGATCGCTCTGGCCGGACTGTATCTGACGAACATGCTCAAAGTGCTTTAAAAAGCCTGTCTCCTGATGAACGAAGCGCAATACGTCAGCAACGTTGATGGGTTCCATGCGATCAAAAAAAGGATTGTTTAGAGCAGTTTTAGCACCGGAATACGGAAGCCGCCATTGGGTTTTACCCGAACGATTACGCAATATCACATTTCGATTGTCGCCGTCATCAATACGTTGGCAGACCCGCTGCAGCTTATCGGTAATCTCTTGTTCCATTGACTTGACCAGCTGGGCAGCCTCGGTATTCATACTGCCTAACATGGAATCTTTGAGCAATTTGTCTTTCTCAGCCCAAGGGATATCCCCAACCAGATCATCGTGTAATGCGCGATATTTTATGGCTGTGGGTATAAAAAGTTTGCCATCCAGCTTATTTTGGGCCGCTAAATACAGCATAATCTCGTAACGTTCAGAGAGTACCTTGTTATCCGCATCGATCACATAAAATTGATGTTTGGATGAAATTAATCGCCGGTCTGTAGACGCCAATTCCCCGGTATCCAACAACTCCTTTTGCATTCCATTTAATTGTGCAGCTAATGCCTGCGTATTGCCTGACCCTTCAAACGTCAGACATAAAAAGATGGGGCGTATTATGTGTTGAATCAGCTCATTGTTCTTATCATAAAATTCCCAGATGTAATCATTGTTCGTACGTTTTTGTTTTTTTAGATACAGGCACAGTAATTCAATTTCCCGTGCTCCAAGCAAGCCTTGTACCCGTTTTTTTATTTGTCTAAATGACACTTGGTCATCAATTGTATCGTCAATAAAAAAGTATAATAGTTCAGCGGCTTTGCTAATATTTGCTGCTGCACCTTCCCAGTCTTTATAGGCCATTTCCTTGGCATAAGCTTTGGCTTTTTCACGCAATTTTCGAACGTGGTAGATAAATCCATCGGCCAGACGCTCAATATTAATTTGCGCCCTCTCCTGAAGGTAACAAAGTAAATAAAGCTGCTGCGTGACTCGGTCAAAGCGTTTAAGCTTGGTAATAGAGTAGTAATCAACCATCGTCGCATAATGCAGTTGGTTTTTTTGCGATAGTGACAAGGCAGATACCACCTGATTTACTTCATTCATCCAAGTCTGAATCAGCTTATTCACGTTCAATTCTTTCTCCAACTCTGAAACATTAAAACTTTTCGCAGCCTGCTTAAGTTCTTTGACCGTTAGTGTACTTTCTCCATCAACTAAATCCGCCAGTTTCTCAGCCAAATCAGAAGATATAGTTGCTTTTAATGTGTCAGAAAGTCGCTTACGCTCCTGCTTGATTACCTGACTTATAATCCGTTGAAGTACAGTATATTTTGGAATAGCTATATGATTCCGAGCCAGATATTCGGTACAGGCATCAAATAAAAAGCGTGGTTCTATCCAGGATTTAGCAATCTTTTGTAAATAGCTAATGAGAGGTTCCTGATGTTTTTTTGCATCCCATGTTTTAAAACCCTGCAGGTTGAGAATCTTGTCGTAGATACGTGCCTTTTGCATACGACTAACACTAAAGCGAGGAACTTTAAATTTAGCGAAATATTCTTCAGCAATAAAGGTTAG
>Ga0307935_1000171_pt1 | contig 31850 bp, 41 predicted proteins | sample OrgLakmetageno92_FD_201827 | JGI IMG/M metagenome (GOLD analysis project Ga0307935, IMG submission 201827) | Saline water microbial communities from Organic Lake, Antarctica - #92 | ecosystem: Environmental > Aquatic > Non-marine Saline and Alkaline > Saline | place: Antarctica: Organic Lake...
TTTCAATTAAAACTAAATTCTAGATCCTCATTTGCATATAAGGGTGTCAAGCTAAATTCAAGATAGCCATCCTTATATGCAGAATGGACAAAACGTCCTATATAGCCTTCGGACGTCTTTTTAAGAACACAGGAAATATCATTCACACTCACAACTTTATAAGTACCTCTATATGGTTTCCACCTACCCGTATATACAACATGATTAGGGCAATTTAAATATTTTTGATCAAAAGTTCCATCACGATGAAAGATAATGTGATATTTTTTGACCACCCCGGTGGGAAAAGTAAGTTTCCAAAGTCCTTCCATATTGTTTCAATATGAAATTTTTTGTTACAGTTTCTCCAAAAGTTCATCGTTAAAATCTGCAGAATTTCTAAGAGCAAACTTTACCCTACTCCAAAATCGAGTCGGGTACCCGTATATATTTTGTATCATTTCGTCTTTGGTCAACCAAAGAATATCATTCATTTCTTGCAATTCTTCAACATAAGGAGATGTGTGAAATAGCAACTTTGATCTTTCGTAAAAATTGGGATTGAGGACCTCGCAAAAAAGAATACAAATACTATTTCTTTTATCGTATACTCCACACGATACAGTTTTTAGTTCATGAGGATCTAGAATTTGATGTGTTTCTTCCATAAATTCTCTAATGGCCGCTTGAATATTTGTTTCGACCCTGTTCAGCCTTCCGCCAAAATCACAAATTTCGTTTGTTCGCGAATCAATGCCCATCATAAAATGAATATCTCCTCTCATCTTTACATATGGTACAATACCAATTCTACTGCATCGAATCCTTTCGATTTGTTCAAAATCCAATATCATAGTCAATATTTCTTATAATTCTATAAACGATTAAAGTAAAATTTCAATTATATAAAATCGATGGAAATTCATAATTTTATTCCTAAATATCAAAATCAGGATTTTCAAACTTTAAAAAATATATTATTGAATATGCCAGATATACCTAAAATGAATAATGTTTATCATCATGTGAAAACATTAATAAAATTATATCCCCATATAATTCGGATCGATATTATTAACGGACTTCACGAATCCAGTAACGATTTTAATCATTTCAATATTAGAATATACGACAAAAGAACATTTTCGATTATATATGACAATCTTCATGTATATGTGACTAATATGGAAATCAACAGATTTATGCAGATAACTTTATAAATAAAATCATAGATTTTATAGATCCGCTTTGCTTATAAGTAAAATCATAGATTTTATGGATCCGCTTTGCTTATAAGCATAAAATTCTACAAATAATCGTCGATAATTGAAGAGGAAGATTTTGCTGGCGCTTTTTGAACAACATATTCTTGTGGTTCTTCCAACCCGTTTTGAAACTTTAGTATACATCCTAACTTTTTCAAATACGGCAAACATTTTTTCTTCCAGTCTGCTTCAAACTTTTCATACTTGTCGACAAACATGTAAATACTACCATTCGGATCTCTTAATCTGCCTGCGAATTGTTCTAATCTGGGAGGGATACCTAAAATAAATAGAAATTTAGCGTTGCAATCAAAACCACGTCCGGATCCTTGAAGGCCACCAATGATTATACGTTTGGTTTTGTCAATATCCTTTTTACCAACAGTTTTATAATCGACTTCGTAACCTTTGTCGTTAAACATATTATACAATTCTAAAATACTTTCTTTTCTTGGGCTTAGAATAAAACATTGACCTTCCAAAGATTTTTGAGCAACAAGTTTTGAAATCATTTTGTTTCGTTTTTTATTTTCTGCCAAACTTCTGTTTACTTCGTGGACGTCAACTTGTACGTTTCCAGTTCTTACGTTATCAATCATTTCAATGTTGGGAACAAATTCAGTTTGAACTTTTATTACAGTAGCATTGGGTTTTTCAATAAACCTGTGAATGAAATCTTTTTGAGGGCCGAAATAATTAAAAAGTGCTCTATAAAGTCCATCAGATTTTTGAATAGTGGCCGAAAGTCCAAGAAGATAATCCGGGCAAATCTTTGGAAAAAGAGGGAAAAAACTTTTGGCTGCAGTCTGATCAACTTCGTCGAGGACAACTGTTTGAAAACGTGATAAAAATTTCAAGGATAAATTTGCAGATTTCTTTAATCCAACAACAACTATCTGAGCATCTTCAGGAGGTTCTTTAGTTGTTTTATACCAATGTACTCTTGCATCGGTAAATTCTTTCAATTCTTTGTATGTTTGTTCTTGAACTAGACTGTTAAACACAATCCATAAAGTGGTTCTACCAAGTCGCCGGATAGTTTCAATTCCACAAAGCGTTTTTCCGTAACCTGTCGAAAAATGATAAAAACAATAGCCTATTTCTAAAAGTCTGGCTACTCCTTCTTGAACAACCTCTTCTTGATTTCTGTCTTCACCTTTGAAATCCGGATTATCACCACCATTTCCTGTAAAAGGTTTTTTATCGTATGTAAATTTAATCTTATATTTAGGTGCACCATATGCTTTTCTCCAAGATTTTCCAGGAATGCCTATGGCTCGAGGAAAAATATATTCCCGCCCAGTCTCAACATAAAGTTTATGCGTTTTAGGGAAAGGTGCATACGGAGTTTTCAATTCTCTAATTTTACTTTCTTTTAGCAACTTTGCTTCTTGTTTTTTATCCAATTCTTCCTTTTTGACAATTATAGACATTTATATTTTGATTTGAAATATAATAATTTATTTCAACTTTTGCGATTTTTGTTTTTCTACTTATAAATGAGTGATATATCCCCCAAACAACAAATATATGGAGCAACAGAGGGTTACGTCGAAGCTTTAAAACAATATGATATTTCACAAATCGTTCAACAATTTGTCAATAAATTTGATACTAATCAGGTTTACGTATTTAATTATATAGGATGGTTGCCTTTTGGAAGGTTCACTCCTTCTGAAAAAATAATGAAAATGAAAATATGGAATAAACGAAATTTGTTTCGAACATGGGTTAAACCTAAACTTAATTTTAGGTATAATATAGGAATTCTTAACATCAGTCACGGCTATAGAGAAGAAATGACTGTTGAACAAGCACTCGAAGAACTAATTTTTCACTATCTTGCTTTTGTACTTGATAATCAAACAAAAGAAGTATGGATATTAGATTCATTAGCACAAGATCCCATTCGAGAAAATTCGACAGGATTTGTAAACGTTATAAGAACAATTTATCCTGACTATACTTTAAGAAGTATGCAAATATGCAGTGGCTGTGGAAGATATGAGCCATATCAAGATGTACAACTTTTGGGTCAAAATATATTTTGCCATACATGGACTCTTTATTTTCTTTATGCGATTATTGCGGGTATATCTATGGATTATGAGATCGTTGACTCAATTGGCCTTTTAAACGACACTTGTAAAAGACCTCAAGAAAATTTGATATTTATCAAAAGTTTTGCAAAGTATATATATGATAATTTTCTCGCCGAAGATAAACCATTAGATCCAGCATTTTCATTGATATTTCTCCCAACAGTTTTTTATGAATATCAAATAGAAGGAATGAAAGCATATGATTTAATGCAAGTCCCCCAATGGGATAGCTTGTTTCGTATTTAAATGCACAAATTCTTTCAGAGTATAAATACACATATATAATCCGAAAATAATAAACATGCTTGCCAAAACAAAACAATATATTATTTCTGTAATGATTATATCATCTCGAAGCGCCAAAACAATAAATCCAGATCCTAGTGTAAATAAAAATGGAGGGACTATAATAGTATAACATATACAAAATTTAGGATCCTCTATTTTCATTTATCAACTTAAAAAAGAAATATGTATTAAATGTTATCGACTTTTCTCGCGTACATATCAACTTTTTACAATTTGATGCGAATCAACTTTTTAGATTGGCTTGATGTTTGTGGATTCAAAAACGATAGCAAAATTAAGTGGGTGTATTATACTTATCTTGGAAGAAAATACAGTTATCCTGTTAAAAAGGTAAGTAGAGGACCAGTTAAAAGAGACTTGCAATTGGAAGAATTTTTTTCTAATCAACCACAAAAATTGGAAGAACTCAAGGGTCCGCTTGGGGATTATCACGGTCAGCTAGATTTGATTAAGAGTTTTTATGGTTTAACGCCTCCTCGAGATAATGAAACTGTTTACAACCCATTTTCAAACATGGCTGAATTATTGTTTGATTCAAAAGATAGCCAAATTTCAAATGTACTTGAAGAAATATTGAAAAATAATCATTTTATAGATTTCATCGATTTTACAGTTTTGAAATACAGAGGATTGCTCTTGGATGTTTACAATCTTTTGGATGACGATCTTCGCAGAATTATTTACCATCGTCAGGCTTCAAACAAATTGACAGAGCGTATTGATTGTAGAGAGCATACAGAATCTATCAAGCAGTTTTGTAACTCTATACAGCAATTCATAGATTTATTGAAAGAAAGGAAGGCCAACAATGAAAACTTTGATTTTCTCAAAGAAGTATGTGACATGATGGGACTCCCAGAATCGTTTGCGAAACTTCTCCGAGAATATATTGTTAATCAAAATTTTAATGCAGAATTGTTTACAAAATGCTTTGCAGATCTCAAAACAAAATATCCTGGAGATCCGTTTGAGGGATTGGAAAAGATAATAGAAGGAGTTTCTTCGGCAAAAAGATATGACGAAGAATCGTTGGGAGATACTTTAGAACAAGGTGTTGCTGAAAAACGACCAGTGTCAGTATTAAATGTTGATTTACTTAGAACTTTGGAAGATTACCCTTCAAGAGAGTCTACTCCTGAATTAGATGTTGATAGCAACGGAAATTTTGTCAGGCGCAGCAAAAAAGAGGAATAATTTTTATCAAGAGAAATAAATGGCTTCTGACAAACCATCAAGCGAAGGAAAATGGCTCATCAGTCTTATGTCTGGTATAATTTTTGTTATTATCGCTAGCCCAATGGTATTTCAACTCACCCAAAAAGTTGTAGGCAAACCTCTTGGCTTAAACTTTTTAGATAAATCTGGTGTTCCAACTATGATCGGACTCCTTGTTCATGGTGTTGTGTACACTCTTATAGTTCGCCTTATGATGGTCAACTAGATTCTTTATATCTTAAATAAAGAATTCAATCTACAGAGAGATCTAAAGTGTCTCCTGTTAAAGCATTCTTAACTTTGATAACCGTCCCAATGGACGTTGGAGTAAAAATATAACTGTACGCTCCACCTGACGCACCATAATTTGGAAAGTTTTCTCCCTGACTATTAGCGGCCTTTTTATCTTGGTAATCTGCCCACAACTCGAATTCCTTCATTTTTGATTTTGGCAGTGTGAATGACATTTTTATTTAATTTGAAATTATTATGGTATTTTCATTTTTCTTTAAATGAAAGTCTACTTGTTGCAAGAAATTGATGAGATGGAATTGATTGTTTAGATCCTGGAGAAGGAGTTGGGATAATATATACAATAAGAAGACTGACACTGCATTAACAATACATTTCATTCACATATTTAGTTTTGTACACTGTAAGAATATTATTTTCTACCACAAGTTTTCCATTGTCGGAATAATCTTCACCTCTCCAAAATACAGAACCGTTCAAACTGTATATTTTGGATAGTTTGTAGAGTATGATTTTTAGCCATCCCAAATACTCTTTAGATTTTCCATCTTCACATTTTAATATCCATATTCCTCTATGGTCTTTTTTAATAAACCACGGACAGTAACAAAAACGTTCAATTTCCCAATCTACAAATTGATCAGTGAGTATTTTTGCAGTGCTATCACTAATATCAATATTAAATCGTATACCTCCAGAAAAAGTTGTGGTATACCCCATTATTTACAGTTTTCTTATTGTTTTAATATGAAACTCATTTTTGTTTTTAAGATAAAAGTTTAATGGCATAATTCCATGTGTTGTTTACCGGCGCTGGTAAAAAGTATTGGTCCATAAGATTGCACTGGTTTGCCGACCCATGATATGAAACAGCCTTGCATTTTCTTTGACTGGAACAAACTTCTTTGCATCCTCCATAAGGAATTGTTGGAATATGCTGATAAAACCCATGAGGACCAGGATCCAGCCATCGATTCGGACCTTCATCATAATCAAAATATGTCACAAGCTTGGGCATCACTGCAGGACATTTCGGTGGAGGCAAAGTTCGATTAGAGTAAACAGTGACTATTTCCTTTGATGGAAGCCGACAAGTACTATTTTTACAAAGAAGCCCAGGAGAGCACTTTTTTCTATTGACAATATTAAATCCGCATGTTTCACCAACATTTTTGGTCCGCAAAACTCCTTGACTAAACTGTGACTCTGAAAGCCAAAGCATACAAAAAAGAAATGCGATAATCATCCCGAATCCAATAATACCATAAACGTTTGTACTCTTAGAATTTTCTTTCTTAGAATAAAGCAATCCTTTTTCCATTTGGGATGGGTCGATCATTTCAATATCACTCATTTTCTGTATATTTATTGATCAAGTTTTAGTTTTCAATTTTCAACCACCTTTACAAATAAAAAATTGACCACAAAATAGTTGAGGGAATTAAACACATCATAATTTTGTCTAATATTTGACCACATTTTATTTCCTGCTCTTTTGATTCACAATTGTCACACATTGAATCAGTAGAAAAATTTTCGCATTTATGTTTGTGGCACCCATGATAATAACAATACTTTGTATAAATATCCATCACATTTCGTGAACATAGACTACAACTGTCCATTTATTGACCATTTTCATATTATAGAAATATAAAATTATACGATACATATATCGCCCAACCTTTTGGTGAGTGGAATGACGTTGGGTATTCTACTTCTCAACAAATCATTGGCGACCGATTCTTTTAATCCTCTAAAACTACCATCAGTATTTTCGCGCATGTGAGGACTTGTGTCAATAAAATAAGCTTCTTCTTTAAATTCTTCAAAATCTTTATGATCAGCAACACCGTGCAATCTTTCTGGTTCATCTTCGTCGTCGGTCAAATATTGCTCAAGATCATCCATTGTCAGCCCTTCATTATATTGTTCAAGCGTCAACTCTCCTTTTCTTTTGTCAAAATATACCAATTTTAAGACAATCGAAATAAGTACTCCAAAAACAGCAAACGCCCAATAAAATTTAACTTTAGCAACATATAATACCGCAGCAAATAACACACTAAACATAGCAAGAGCGTTTAACTTTTCATTTATGCATTGGTGTGCTCTTGGAAGTATGCTTCTTATATTCCTTAATGCTGTAATGGGATCATCGAGCCAAAAAGGTACACATCTCATTTACAATATATAAAACTTTTTTTTGTTAAATTAAACAAAATAAAATTAACAAACAATTCTTTATCGACTGTTGTGTTTTTCTTATTAATAATAAGAAAGGTTTTTATTTAATCGCTGTCACTCATGTCGCTCGACTCGTCGTCTTCGGCCTCAGCTTCATCTTCAACAGACTCATCTTCGCTAGCCTCATCAACTGGTTCAGCGGACTTACCTCCCTTAGGGAAGTGAGGGGCAAGAAGATGCTGGACAACAGAGTAAGTAAGCTTGTCATCGTCTTCAATGACATCCTCCTTCTCACCAGTCTCCTTGTTCTTGCGACGCCAGACCTGCTTTCCAGCCTTGACCTTCTTCTGGTAGGAAGGATAGTCAAGAAGCTTGGAAAGAGAGCCATCCGGGTGAATGATGTTACCGTGCTGCTCGTCCTGAAGGCTGCGCTTGCCACCAGGGTTCATTCTGGTGACCCACTTCTTCTTCTCAGCAGGAACCCCCTTGAGGTCCTTGATGTTGATGTACATGGTGACAGCAGTGTTGACCTCGGAACGCGAAACCTTCTCTCCCTTCTTGAGCTTGAGAAACTTGGCGAGCTCTGGCGAAACAGCAACCTTCTTCATAAGAATGTTGTTGCTCTTATCAACCTGCTTGCGCTTCTTCTTGGTAAGAGGAGTGATGCGCTTGGTAATGTAAGAGTACTCCTTGATTACCGAACGGAGGTGCTGAACAGCCTTGTGTGGGCATCGTCCATCGCTGTGCATCTTCTCGAGCTCAGCAAGACGGTATTCGGCATTAGCGACGGCACTATCCATGTACTTTTCAAAACTCTCCTGTGTAAGTCCACGGGGGCGAGTAATTGCTGGGATGTTAGACTTCTTTGGGGCCTTCTTGACTCCAGTCTTGGCAGCAGCCTTTCCCTTGCTAGTCTTAGTCTTTGTGGTGGTTCTCTTGGTGGTGGCTTTTGTTTTTCCGGCCATTTTGTTATATACAATTGCGTTTAAGCCATTTTTGAAAAATTTGTTACTTTAAGCCAAAATTAGTGTACAATTATTTTTGAAAAAAAAACAATTAATAGGAATTGATGAGAGATAAAATATCTAGTTTTCATTTTGTTATATTGAAAATGAAATTAATCCTTATTCTTCTTTTTTGCTTTCTTTTCCTTCTTCTTTCGCTTTCTTCTTTCCTCTGATGTTTCTTCGTTACTGCTATCATCTTGACCTTCGGAATCACCATAACTATTACTAGCACCGTCACCATACTCCTTTGTATGATCGACATCTCCATATCCTTCTGCTTCGGCAGCCATATCCCCAAGCAAACCACCGCCATCATCAGGATTGTCTCCACAAAGATTGCTTTCCTCGCGACTTGTCGGAGTAAAATTGACGTCGGCAAGTTCGCTATCGATCTTGATCTTCATATCATCAGCATCATCTCCAATCATAAAATTAAGATGGTTCAATTTGAATGCGGCTACAACATGACCATGACTACCGACAAGCTTCTTTGGATCAAGCTTTACATTTCCAGGACCCTTGAAAGGTGTGGTGAATCGTTCTGGAAACTTCTTACCGTTCCATTCATTGGCCTTCCAGTAACCAATCTTACACCAAAAAGTTTCGCCATAAGTAGTACCATCCTTTTCAGTCTTTGGTTGATGAAGAGGCTGGACACACTTTCGCAACTTTTTATCGCTGAGGCTTTGAAAAGCAATAGGAAGTTGATCCTTGTTTTCAACAGCCCAATCCCTGACAGCCTCAGTAAGACCTTCAAAAACATTGAGTACAGTCTTATCATCGTCATCAGGATCTCCAATATTATCCTTCTTTACAAGGCATGTTTGAAGTTGGTAACCAGTGATATTCTCTGGAATACGAGGCTTTTGGTAAGTGTATGTGTGGTAAACACCTGTCGAATAAAGTCCATTGGGTTTGTTTGTTTCAGGGTCGATGCCTCCACGAATAACAACATGAAGGCTATTGCTAGCATCACGACGCTTCTTGCCGCCCTTTGGAATGCAAGTTATATGTGAAGAAGGCATTCCTTCATAGCCAATCGCTGCTCGCGAAAACTTGGCATTGGGGATATCTTTCTTGGAATCTACCTTTCCAATCTTTATTTTCTTGGGGTCAAAATTCTCAGCTGTAACTACAAACGGTTTTCCTGGCATTTTCTTGTGGTGTTTCTTTTTAATGTAATTCTGTAAAAAGAAAACTTTTTCAATTTTTATTATTTTTTAATAACCAATCCTCCTCTGTTTGAAGCACCATAATTAAAATTTCTATCGGGATAGCCAGTCATGTCCAACATTTCAGGTTTAGAATCCAAAAATTCGCGGCATGCTCTCTCTACACCCGGTAAATTATTCCAACCACAATCGTCAATAACAACTCTAGCACCTGGAACTAGTTTATCGTAAGTTTTATCCCACGAATCCATGATAGAACTGTAAAAATCGCCGTCAAAAAAAGCAAAACAAATTTTATCAGGATACTCGCTATCTGGAATGTCTTTAAACCATCCACTGTGAATTTCCGGAAGTTTCAAATCTCTAACTCTAAAATTCTCGATAAATTGTTCTTTATTAACTTTCAAGTCAGATTTGTTAAATAAACTAACATCGTGTGATGTTTTTTGAGGAAGCCCTTCCCAACTATCATACACGTGAAATTTCTTATCTGAATTATACATATCCAAAAATTTACGAATATATATACTTGTAGTTCCGACATTGCAACCAAGTTCAACAATATCACCTTCTATACCAGATTCTAGAACAATTTTTAAATTTTTTAATATCCCATGAACTTCTGCAGGAGTTACCATATTCGTTATAGGAGGGCTGCATTCGATAAATTTTTGAATATCGGTCATTTAATTATTATTGATTATTTAATGGACTATTCTTTCTTATACCAAACCGCAATATGCCCATTTCCAAGTATCTCTGTTTTACTGATAACAAACCCGTCAAAAAAGTTGTTCCTAATAAATATATCACAGTCGTACTCTCCATTAATCTGAGTAGAAATTATTTCATCGACCAATCCATTATCCAAACAATAATGGTATATCTCTGCTCCTCCAATTATAATTGGATTCTCAGATTTAGAAAGAGCCTCTTCAACAGATAACCCAGACCTACTGACAACATAAATATTTCTGCCTTTTAAAGGAGGCAGCCCTTCAGCAGTTTTACGTCCGACTATAAGATCCTTTCCTAATGTGCACTGTTTGAAATGTTTTAGATCTTCTTTAACTCGCCAAGGTAATTTTCCATCTTTACCTATCCCGTATCTAAGATCATGTGCTAATATCATTGCTACCATTTCTTATTTCATAATACATTAATTATGAAAATTTTCAAATTTCAATTGATGATTCATCATCCCAATTACTCAATACACTGTCGTCGTTAACGGAAAACTCGCTTCTTTTAGATGAGCCAAAAGAATATTCACTTCTTATTGGAGATGTTAACTCGTTTATTTTATCAGCAATAAGATTAGGGTCAATATCCAAATCGATTTCTTCAAATACAAAAGGAACAAATGGTTTAGTTGTGACTTTGTGTCTTAACTTTGGCTCTTCGGTATATTGAGGTACACGTTGTTTTTGGACTGACAAATTTTCTGGATTTATTTGATCCATCAATCTGTCTAAAACACCAACTTTTTCAGAACGTTCTTTCTCTCGTCTTAAATCGGAATCTTGTTGGCGAACTCTTTCCGCACGTCTTACATCTCTTTTCTCACCTTTTCTTGATATCAACTTCATAAACTCGAAATTTAACTGTGGAAGTAGTTCTTTGTCAGCGACAATTGCTTTATTTGTGAAAATAATACCCTTTTTTATTCTTTTCTTTAATCCAGCCAGGGGAACCTTTCCCGCTTTTGTATTTCTGGAAAACGGATGATTAAGATCTTTAGAATCTATGATAACTGCTTCTTCCGCGTTTGGAAATCCACCTGATTCGATAGCGTCTCCAAGTTGAAGGGCATCTTTATCCTTGGCGGCAGGATACTGGCCTTTAAGATTGCTGTCAATAAGAGTATTCAAAACAGATAAAGTAACGGGTTCGTTCATGTTGGATTGAACAAGAAAGCAAACAACTCTCCAAAAATTTGCTTTTCTAAAGAGTTTGGCACCGGGAACTTTTCCCATTTTAGCCAAGTAATCCATTGGATAGTTGTAGTACATCCATAAAAGTCCTGAAAAAAGAGTGCCTCTATCCCAGTTATCCGCACCTGGATAATACTTTAAAACATCGTCAAAGGTAATATTTTGTGAATCAAACCAACCATCATAAAACTCGTCAATAATCGCGAATGCTTCACGCGACGACAAATTGTTTGGAATAAATTCAAACATATTTATTAACCAATTAAATAATTAAAAATAAAATATATTCTTTTTGTCAATTAAAAAAGAATGATTAAAGTAATCTTCCAAAGAACGCAGCAACGGCGGCGGCAAGAGCAACTCCGCCGGCAGCAAGTGCTTGACGAAGAACAATTTTGTTCTCCTTCTCGTCCTTAAATAAATCAGTGTAATAGTGGAGCACTAAAAATGTGACGCCACCAACAACAAGAATAAGAGCGAGGTAGCTCAATAATGCTTTTTGTGTTAAGCGATTGACAACGCCAGCAACACGTTTTCTAATTCCAACTTTTTCACTTTGAGGAACTTGTTCCATTTTATATTGCAGGGGAAAAATTTTAACACTTTATATTTTCAGACACACGACCATAAAATAAAAGTTGCGCTTTTTTGCTCACACGTTCGCTAAAAATTCCGTTTTCAGGGTTTTTCAAGATTTTTACCTTTTGGCTCATATCATCGTAATACCACCACCTTTCATTTGCTCTTAGAGCAGCAGTGTAATGGCCGTTCATCATAAAAAATATAACTGCGGTCAAGATATAATTTCCATGATCCATTCCAAATCCTTCATCTCTAAGATCTCTTTCCATAGCAGGTAAATCATCACCATATATCAAATGAGGAGCGTCACTTGTAATGTTATCGGGATTATTTTGCTGAATAGGTTCTAAATATGTCGCATGATAAGGATTATTTTTAATTTCTTCTCCACGCTTTGTTTGAACCAAAAATTGTAGATTAGAAAATGCCGCTGAAAACATATTCCATATTTCCGTTCCCGATTTTATATCACTGCAACCTCGAACCTCCAAATACTTGGACAATATTCCTTGAATTTTTATTATCTTTTTGTTATATTCACCAGACGTATACAAATCTAACAGAGGATCTCTAATATCATTTCTGAAATCAAGGGACTTGGAACAATTTGGATCACTATCTCCCGGGTTGTTTGCAATAATATCCATAAAATAACCATTTTCAAAAAAGAATAAAATAAATAAAATACTGTCAGGTCCACAACTATTACCAAAATTAATGAGAAAGTGTTTTGGGGGAAATCTAACTTTTCCTGACAAAGTGTCCACCGTATTCATATGCTCAATCAATTCAAACATTTGTTTACCTTGAACTTTTAACATTGTTGGGACAGATTTAAAAAGTTCACGACCTTCTATCTTAGGATCAAATTGTTTCCCATCAACATGATATGATTTTCCGCTTCTTAAAGTTGGCATTTCTTTACTAAAATCAAAAAAATCTCCAAAAATATATTTGATAAATTCCTGATGAAAGATTTTTGGATTCAATTTTATATTTCTTCTTTTACATGCAATCAAAAAATTATTTATAAGCAAATCCATTATATTTTTACTTATTCTATATTTCTTTAAATTTTTCTAAAAATGTAGAAATTTTTAAATTTGTTTTGTCTTTTTTGCTTAAATATTTGTGAGCCTTTTCTATTTTACTAAAATCATTTATTAAATCTCTTGCTTCTTCCAAAGTATTGTAATAAAGGGGATAGTCAAATCCAAGATATTCAACAACAGCAGGCAATCTATTTATAAGAATTGGAGTATTTCTAACTATACATTCAATGATAGTATTACAAGCAGATGCATCAACAAGTTTGATAAACACAATATTCTTGGAAAGTAAATCGTCATATTGATCATTGTCTAATTTTTCTATAATTTCTACTTTTTCAAATGACTCTTTTATATGATCCAGTAAGCCAACCATAAATTTGTTTGCAACTTGTCGGCCAATTCTACACGGGCCAACTTCTCCTTCAGCATCAATACCAAAAGCATCTTGAACATTCTCGAAAAAGTTATCGGGGGCAAAATAATTGTTCATATTCGACCCCTTTAGGGCAATTTTTCTGTGACCTATTGGTTGCGGAAGAGCATATATAGCATAACTATCTCTGTACCATGCGCCAATTTGAGCAACTTTTTTATCAGGATTATTTTTGTAATTTTGTAAACTAAACATTTTATCTGCATTAGGAAACTGTGTTGGATGATATAATAAATATACTTTCAAGTGTGGAAATTTTTCTACAAACCAATCTTTCAAATACTGACTAAGTACTATTATTCCTTCACATTTTTCCAAACTTTTCACAAACTCTGGACTTTTCACAATGTTTGTTAAATTGTTATTGCTGTATGTCACATTTGGAGTGTGATGAAATATTCCAACCCAACTTCGCTTAAACGGCAAAATACCTGCTTTTGTAAAAAAGTCTTTTTTCCAGCCAAATGTTTTATCACTATAAGTATCAAAAAGTGTTCCATTGGGATAATGGTACTCTTGCAATTGTTCAATCACATACTGCCATCCGCTTCTGTGCAACCCTTTCAATAAATGAGGATTGAAATATTCAAAATTAAATTTTCTGTGCTGGAATTCGATCGTAGAATCCCAATAATCGAATTGCTGAGGGGTATTTTCTACAATCCATTTTACAGCATCAGATAAACAAAAATCAGGATCACCAATTTGTTCTTTTAATCCCCATGTAAATTCACTATTATCTTTTCTATCTATACAAAATGTCACAACTTCTGACACAAAATCAGCAGATTCCTTGCTAAAATAACCATGGGATTTCAAATCATCTATCGTTATGTTGGGAAATTCACTGTGTTTTAAATATTTCAAAATTTTAGACATAATTCTTTTATATCTTTTCAACCCAAATTTTGGTTTATGGAAAAATAAATTATGTATTCCTCTTTCCATTTCATCTAATGATGGCTGATTTGATGTTATAACTTTTCTATAACTAGACCAATTATCCTCCATCTTTTTAAACTTTGACAGTACATCATTTGGATCAAAATTGATTGGTTTTAGCGTTTGACGATCGGTCAACATTTCATGGCCATATTCTAACAATCCCTCTGTTTGCAAAAGATCTTTTACTTTTTGGGTAGAAAATAAAGAAACAAATGGGGTCCCAGACATTAAACTAAGAATATGCGCATGGTAACGAGTACATACAGTCGCATGAAATGTTGAAAATAATGATATCAATTGGTCTGGTGCTATTGGATTTTCTATCAATTGGACATTATCATAATCAATATATTTATATACAGCTCGATTCAGCACATTGTCATCTTCTTGAGGAGATCCACTTGTGTTCATAGCATACAGCGTAACAACATATTTTTTGCCCAAACATGAATTTGTTTTGTCAGCGATTCCTTTAACAATACTAACTAATTTTTGAACAAGTGGACTATCTGGTGGGCATATAGAATTCGCAAAAAATATACCAACTCTATTGGCGTTCTTTTTATTTGTATTGTTCGGCAAAAATCTTACAAGGTCGGGTCCGTAATAAGATCTGCCTGGCATTGCTTCTTGTAACTTTGGGTATAAACTTTTAGTTCGCGTTACAATTATATCAAAAATGTCGAGATACTCGGGAGTAATAAGATTTGGGTAAGGAAACCCAATGCCAATTCCATAAACTGGAGTTCTTGTATCTCTGAGAAGGTTTCTTAAACTATTCATAAAATAATCATTTATCAAGTCACCTCCTCCGATAAATATTATATCAGGATTTCCTGGTATGCTGCTTATGTCTTCTGGGTTGGCAAACACCAAAGATACTGTTGGATACTTTGTCCTAACCATATCTGTGATAGCAAATTGAAAAAGATCATCGCCGAGATTACCTTTTCCGTAATAACCCAAAATAAGAACGGATAACATTTTACATTAGTTTTTATTTTCTTTTTCTATAAAATTAAAAGAAAAGTTGTTTGACCAAATTTTTTGTAGTTTCTGGAGAAGGATTGATATAGTCCCAACATTCGTCGCTACTTAAACTTTCACTTTCATCAGTTGCCCATCCAAATTCATCACTGTATTCTTCATCACTTTCATCTTCGTAAATAGAACTATAATATTCAATTGCTTCTTTCCAACCATCTTCTTTATCCTTTGGACAGCACAATTTTAATTTGTCGTCAAAATGGATTTTTTGCAACTTTTTTTCAATCTTTCGAGCTGTTATAACATTGATGTAACGCGGATCACCCGTTCTTTTTATTTCTAAAAGGGCTGCGTCAATTTTATCATATTTCAAGGTTTTTTTAATTTGCTTTACTGGCTTAGTAGATTGTTTAATTTTTTGAGCAGATAACATTATATTTACTATATCTTTAGGATCGAGCCTTTTACGCGGCCATGTTTTTGTGCTTGCAATTGTTGCAAATTTTGTGATTACAGGTAATGTAGCATCACTTATAAGAAAATCAACGATTTGCGGATCCGCTTTGCTTATAATCATTTTCTTTTTCTATCATCAAAAAAGAAAAATTCAATATTTATTTCCACTCTTGGCCTACTTTGTATTTTTTACCGTCTATTTTTATTTTTTGAACTTTTTCACCATCACTATTTTTTATTTTCATAATTTCACCATTTTTTACATAGAATTTACATCCATCCATTTCTATCTTTCTTTCTTCATCTTGGTCCCAGTCACCTTCCTCTCTTGTGTATCCCTTATCTTTTCTTGAAACCTCCTTTTTATCAATATCCTTTTCCAGCTCATTCTTATCGCTATATTTCTTTCCTACAATCTTTTTTGCTAATTCCTTGTCTTCAAATTCTTCGGGTTCTTCTTGTTCAGTTGGGATGGTTTTCATTCCAGCAAATTCTTCTCCAATAATAGGACAATTAGCAAACCTAGTGATTTTTCTGGAATCAATAGTATGAGGAACTATATTTTTGGAAAAAGGTAAGTTTCCATCAACATTTCCTGTGATAGTAGAATCTTGAAACCACGGAGGGTACTCAAATGTTCCAACTGGTTTTGACATTGAATATCTAAACAAGTTGTTAAGGATATAAAGTGTTTGTGCCTGTGCATCTGACGTCATTTTGGCGTTGTATCTGAAAAAGTAACCTTTCATAAAATCTGTCAATTCTTTTTTGCTTTGAATCATATCTTTATGTATATAATACCACCTGTCGATAATAGCAACTGTGCTAGTGTCTAGTTCGTTTTCAAGTTCCCATATACCCGTTACTATTTCAAAATTGGGCACAAATCTTGTAAACTCAAACTGACGGTAAAGATATTGTAGAGAATACCAAACTAAATCTTTATCTCTTTTGATTTCTTCGTCGCCGTTTCCTGAGATTCCTCCTGGCAAACTTGTGTTTCTATTTTTCTGAAAATCCTTTTCGGCTTTTGCCCAGTGTAAAGTTTTATCATAAAAATGAGACTTGGAAAAAGCAGTCATAAAAATAATGTTTAAAAAATCAGGCTCAGTAACCCATTCTCCTGAAACCTCTTTTAGATCAGCAAGTCCATCCATAAATTGAGTAAGGCCAGCGATCATTTGATTTCTTGCTTTGTTTACCTTTCTTAAATGACCATTTTGTATGGAAGTGCTTTCCCATTTTCTAAAAGATTTCTCGTTTTCAAAAAAAGATTTGCTGTTTGTTTTCAGTGATTCTTTTATTTTTTCTTCATAGCGCTGACACGCATTCCAAACATCGATTCTTTTTTGTATACTAGACTCGTCCATATCGTAATCATGATCCTTGTTATAGTGTTTACTGGCCATTTTATCTATATACATTATCTTATGGAAATTTTTCAAAATTGTTTAAAAAATAATGGAATGTTTAAAATGCCCATCATCCTAGAAATTAACGGTCACAGATATGATGTCACAAACTTTGAACATCCAGGAGAAGGAATCAACGGACAATATCTGTTGGATTTTAACGGTAAAAACGTAGACTTGGAATTAGAACACTTTCATAATACTAACGAACCTTGGGAAATTTTAGAGGAAGCGAGGGAGTCAAGAGAATGTGAAGGCATTAAATATTTGGGTAAAATCGAAAATTAATTAATATAATGATAAAGAAAATGAGCGTTCGACAACAAAAGACGCAACTCAAGCAAAAATACGAACAACTTGTTCAAGAACAATATGAAATGATAAAACAACGAAATGTTTTAGAACAACAATTGAATCTTCTCAAAAGAAATATTGCAACATTTTGGGATGAGAATTTTTATTTGTTTAGAACTATTCTGAGAGCAGCAAAGACAACCCATTTGTCCGATTATTATTTTCATTCTCTTTCTAAAGCAGAGACAGAAATGGCCCTTGACTATCTTGAAGATATGGTTGCAACCACACAAGACAACGAAGAGAAGTTTTTTTTGAGATACAATATTGAATTCACAAAGTCTCAAATTTCTGCTGGATGTCCCGGGTCAAAAATTCGGCTTTTTTGTCCTGTGGTTGTTTAAAATTGTTTCATATTTTAATGAATATGAAAATTACCCCGATTCAAAAAGTAAAACCATTGTACAAATAATTATTGTAATAACAATTAACAATAACGCTCCAAAGATTCTATCCAAAGAATCGCTGATCAAAGTTTGAGACTCCATTTATATTACTAATTTGTTTAACTGGATAAGTAGTTCAATCCTCTCGCTTTGCACCACTCAATATCCTTTTCTGTTAGGGAGCGGATGCCACCTTCATCATTTTCAACTCCAAGAATGACCTTGTCTCGTGGTCTTACAACTAGGCCTGTTTCAGGATTTACAAAATTATTGTGCGGACTTCTTACAAAACGAACTTTTTCAGTTTCCTCCTTTTCATTCTTTTCTTTCTTATCCTTCTTATCCTTCTTATCCTTCTTTTCCGATTCTGTTGTGGCGGCATCTTCGCTTTGCTGAGGAACATATTTAGCAACACCAGAGTCATCAGGAGAATCTTCTTCGGTTTCCTCTTCTTCCTTATCCTTCTTATCTTCTTCCTTATCCTTCTTATCTTCTTCCTTATCCTTCTTATCTTCCTTTTTATCTTCCTTCTTATCTTCCTTCTTATCTTCTTTTTTATCTTCCTTCTTATCCTTTTTAGGTTGTGGTTTAGCATCCTTTTTAACAGTTCCTTTAGACTTTACTTCCACTTCCTCATCCTTTTCTTTATCATCCTCTTCTTCTTCATCGTCCTCTTCTTGCTCCTCCTCTTCTTTATCATCCCCTTCATCGGATTCTTCGATGCCGAGTTCCTCTAAAGTATCGTTCCAAAGAGTAGCATACGTGATCCCCTTTTTAGTTTTTAAATGCGCATTACAAATTCCAAATGGAGTAACAATTTTTCTTGTGCATGGCTTTCTGCCTGGAAAAACACAAGGACAATCTTCGTCCCTAATTTCAACAAGTGTTTCAACTAATTCAAAAATGTCATCTCCGGGATTATTTGAATCAAGACTAACAAATTTTTTACACAGTTCTTCTTTACTCATTTTAAAATGTGGAATTCTATTAACTAGATTTTTCTATTTGCAATAATTTTTCCCAATATTAATTCGTCATGTATTATAAAATGAAATGTCCAGTTGAAGGTGCCGGACATAATTTAGTTATGCCTAATTTAAAAGTCATTTACAGAAATGTATGCGCTTTTCCTGACACAAATACAGATCCTATTATCACAGAAGTTCCTGGCGCAACAGGTCAGGCTAATATGAGAATTATCACCATTCCATGTGGAGGAAGTTGCGAAAAATGCAGCCAAATAAGAGCGTACGGTTGCAGAATCAAAGATTGCTCATTGGAAGATGGTAGAAATACAAAAACAAAACAGCCATTTTTGTTGGAATTGTCAGAAAGTGATTGCACAACATTTAATACAAATATAGATGCCGGTAATCCTTATACGAATATAACAACTTTTTCGGAAGCAGTTTGTACCGAACTTGAATCTATCGGAATAACTGGAAACTTTGGAGACGTTGTTATCACAGGGCCAGTTCCAGCCTTTGCGCAACCTTATACAGTCGCTATTATAAGAGATGGAATATGCGAGCCTCAGGATATTGCTCCTTTCACAGCGGGAACATATATGTTAGAAAATTGTGGTGGTACCACTATGGTGAGTATTGAAAATTCCACACCTGCCCCCTAGTTCCCATTTTCTTTTTTGTAATAGAATAAAAAGAAAATAATATATCATGAAAAATAAGTAGGATGATTTCTGTTCAATCATATAATAAATCACATATAAAGGAAGAAGAATTATCTATTATTCGCTCTGACAGTATTGAAAAAATATTAACTGGGGAATGGTCGATATCTACTTTATGCAAAGATATTGCAGAAATCACACATAGTAAATTATGTTGTATTTTATTGTCCAAAAGAGAGCCAGAAGACAGTGACTCTATTTTTAATATTGTTTTTTCCACTGATCCGAGCATCTCTCTTTGTAAAGAAATGCCAATTTTGAGTTTAGCCTTTGAGGATAAAATTATTGTTGTATCAAATAATGTCAAAAAAGATCCTCGTAACAACGATTTTGACCCCACCGATAGTAAATGTCCAATTAAAAAATTTTGCGGTATACCAATTTTAAAGGATGATGTAGTATATGGACAAATAGTTTTGTGCAATCGTTCCAAAGGTTATCGATTGAGTACTGTCGAAAAAGTAAAAAAGCAAATTAATCTTATTTCTAATATTGTCATTAGTCAAGATGAAAATTTTGTATTTGGGAACGGTCGAAAAGTAAACGATCTCCGATTTTTGTCATCAATTGCCCATGAGATAAGGACGCCAATTCATGGAATTGTTAGTATGATTAGTTTAGTTGGCGATGTTGGTCCTCTAAACGACAAACAGCAAAAGTTTATCAATTGTGCGCTTTCAAGTTGTGAAGAGTTGATAGAATTAGTTAAAGATTCTATTGATTTTCAAAAAATCAAAACTGGAAGTTTAGGATTAATAAATGATACGTTTGATATTTATGAATTATTTGACAAGACTATAGAGTTAATTCGTTTCAAAGCAGATCGTAAAAAGCTTTATCTTACACTTGATATTGATAGTAAAGTTCCAAAAATGGTGTATGGAGATAAAGATAGAATGCGTCAGATATTAATAAATATTATTGGCAATGCTGTTAAATTTACTCAAACAGGCGGAGTAAAGGTATATGTTCAACAATATCCGTCAAGAATTATTATAACGATTAAAGATACTGGGTGCGGAATACGCCAAGATAATATCAACAAAATATTTGTTGATTATTATCAAGAAGAAAATCATGGAAAAAGTGGAATGGGACTTGGTCTAAGTTTATCAAGACGACTCATTCAAATGATGGGTGGTGAAATCACTGTTGAATCACTTCATGGAAAAGGAAGCACATTTACAATTGATCTTCCTCTCAACGAGGAACATTATCAAATTGATGAGTTATCTGATGATGATAAAAAATTAAGCGTACTTGTTATTGATGATCATGATAATAATCGAATAAAATTAAGAAATTATTTAAAACAGTGGAAAATAGACGTAGACACATCGTCTTCGTTTAAAGAAGCCAAAAGTATGGTAAATTATTCAAACTATGATATTTTTATGATAAATCCAAACTCAAATATGGGAGAAGCATTCACTTTTGCTCATTTTATTGAAAGCACTTATCCTACTTCTAGAATAGTATCATTAGTTCGATATTCAGGAGAAAATAGTATTTTTGATGCATATATTGAAGACGTTTCCAATAAAACAGATGTTTACAATAAGTTATTATATGTCAAACAAGAAAGAAAAACCCGACGTCGGTCAGTTTCTATTGACAAAAATAGTATTCGAGTATGTATTGTTGAAGATGATGAAATTTCTGGTTATGCTCTTAAAGAGATATTATTATCTTGTGGCATAAAAAATAGCAATGTAACAGTTATTGACAATGGCGAACAGGCTGTTAGAGATATAACTCATAGTAGATATGATTTAATTTTTATGGATTGCAAATTAAAAACAGAAATGAATGGAATAAAGGTAACCAAAATAATACGTGAAAATGTCTCTGATTTAAAGATTTACGGGGTTACTGCGGCTATTACAGATGAAGAAAAAACTGAATGGCTTAATTCTGGATTAGACGGACTTATATTCAAACCATTCAAAAAGGAAATGATCATACAAATAATAGAAACATTTGTTTAATTTCTTTTTGCCCTATTAAAAAAGAAAATGTACTTTATATTTCTTTTAGAGAAAGATATAAATAGAAAAACTTTTTGTATTGAAGAAGGTCCCGGTTTTAAACCTATTCAATATTACCTGAAACATTTTAGCAAAGATTGGTCTAAATGTAGTATATACTGTGATGATGATTTACTGTTTATTTTAAGACATTATACAAACAGAACTCATGTTTCTCGATATGAAAAAGATATGGAGATATTAAGCTGCACACTTATAAACGGACAACTTGACGGGTTTGCTTTTTTGTATGAACGTGGATCAATGGCATATATACTAAGATATGATCACAATAATTTAAATGGAAAACAGGGTATGTTAATTGACAAATATAGCGCTGTAGCAAAATCAGGCCAATTTGTCGACAACGAAAACAGAACCGAAAGAGGAGACAGACATATTTTATTTGCGCATGAAATGGTATTGGCTCTTGTCAAATGGTATTAGCATATTCTTTGATATACGAATAAAGCTTATTCAATTTTCTGTTAGACTCTATGTTTGATTTTAGCAAAAGATACTGAACATTTGGATTATTAAACATGACTTCAGGATCCCAATTTGATCGAAATCCTTGTCTCAAAGTACACATAATATTATATCTAACATTTGTATCATAAACATGCTGTCGATTCATTTTCAACAAATCTTTGTACAGTCTCGGAACACCATACGCTCTGACAGACTGCCGAACCATAAAACTAAACACACTTTGCATTTTTCATATTGTCATAAATTTTAATATGAAACTCAATTTTATCTTTTGTTATCCTTGAACTTTTGTAACAACTTTTCCCCATTTTGTTGTCACTTCCCATTCATCAGTTCCAAGATTAAACTCTCTATTTTTTTCAACTCTGTTGCGAGCATGGTAATGTTTGTGGTCAACCTGAACATCCTTTGTGAAAAAAGGTACTTCATGATGCGTTTCGTATTCGGGATTTTTTCCTTGATAATTCACAGGAATGTCTTTAAGAGGAGGAAATACCTTACCTTTGAAAAATTTGTGGTATTTCTTTGGAAGAAGATGTTTACGATTGGGTGGCAAAATCGCGACTAGTTGTTGGAACGGAGTCCTTGGCGGATACATCGTAAACTTTGGAATCCTCCATTTTCTAGAATAAGTTGCAAGATCAGAGCAAAAAGGAGGGTAATGATATTTGTAGTAATGATGAAAAGTGGGGCATCCACGAGAATAATAAATCCAAGTCCACCAAATAGTGTCAAGGTAATTATAGCAAAGTTGTGCAATCTGTCCTTCAGATTCAATACCCATCCATTCCCTGTAATATTCCTCACGAAAACTGCCAAAGTCCAATTTTCCAGAGTCAAGATGCTTTTCCAAAAGAGGAAATGGATGCTTTGTTCTTCGTGCAAGTAAATCTGGCTCTTCGTCGGCCAACAAGTAAAGTAGGTCTGTAAATACAGTTTTATCAAGTCGTCCTTTGTTTATAATCGACTTTTTCAGTTTCGTATATCGTTTGTACATATCGTCGACTCCAGAAATAAAAAGATCAAAGATTTCAAGGCGAGCAACAAAATCGTTACCCAAGAAACTTCCAAGAAAAACAAATGATTTGACCGCGTCATGAATATGAATTCCTGGTGTCCACTTGGCAATGAGGGGCTTGATGCTGTTCATTCTAATCGTATAGTATTGCTTATCAAATCCGTTTCTTGTTCTATGGTCAACTTTAAAAAGATAAAAATCTAAATAACTGGCAAGACCAAGCATAATCAAATCACCGTCTGGTCCAAACATAACAACCTTTGATCCACCTTTCAAAGTTCTAAGGTAATCAAGGCCTTTGTGTTCACCTTCTCCAGGAACGTTGTGACTGGAAAAAATAACTTTTTGTTTTAGTTGTGCTACATGAATCTGAAATTTAACATAACTGCAAAGATTATGCATAAAAACAGTTCCAGTACTAATATGAGTAGCGTCAAAACATCCTTCTTCGGGTGTAGGACGAGGGTAGCGTCTAGATCGTTGTTGGCAATTATGCACGCAAAGCCCGTTTGCTAAAAAACTGTGATTTTTAGAAACTTCAATATCATAAACTGGAACACTATCTCCTTTATCAATCGAAATGATTGGCATATTAAAAGATGGGATTGATAATACATCTCTTTCAATAGCATATGCAATATTTTTATCATTAGAAAACCACTCTAAAACTCCAATTCTTTCAAGAAATTCTGTTGCATCTATTGTATGTCTAATTCTGCGCTCTGATTTGGGAAATCCCCTAGATTTAATATCGTTAATTTCTACAACAGATGACAGCGATTTGTTGTGAATACAAATATTATGTTCAAGATATTTTGTTTGAGCTATTTCAAGAGACTTTTTAATGGATCTACATGTTTGCGGAACTTCATTTCCTGATACTTTTTTAATTGGACATCTTTGTGTTTGATGTCTGTATAAAGATGTTCGTTTTGTAAAAATATATGAACAATTAGAGCATTTATACTCAGGTTTCCAATTTTCATAATTATCTATTGCATACGATACAACAAAGTCTCTGCCTTTTTTGATATATTCACATTGTCGCCAGTATGAAGTGGCAGCTATAAGCCTCAATTGTTTGTTAACACAATACCGAAATCCGACATTTTTTGCAAATTGTGTACCAATAGGAACGTACATTTCATATTTTACACGAGGATTTTGATCAACGTCTTTTGGTATCATTTTGCCATTGTTATAAGTGTGAGGATAAGGACCACAAATTTTCGAACCTGATATACCAATTTTATTGAGTAGTTGCGATATTTCTTTGAAGTATTCAACAAGTGAATCTTTAATATGCACAATTGTGCTTTGAGAAAATCCAACTCTAGATAACGTATGATTTCCATTTCTACATTGATATAAAACTGGCGAATGTCCATCTCCTCCAAATAAACCACCTAAAAATTCTTTAATAAGTGAAAGTGGACAACAATCATTCATCAAAAAATCGGGAACAGATAATTTCTTATAAATTCTTTTTCCTGTTGGTATATTTGGTATCTCTAAAAATGCATTAACGATTTCAATTGGCAGTTTAATTTCGTACACACACCCTTTATCGCCAACTTTATCATCAACCGAAGGTTTTTTGTTTGTCAATATATATATATCATTCAATATTTCCTTGACATCAATCAAAGTTCCAAGAATAACAGAAGATTTTTTTGTTTTACCATATGTAATTGATCCATCTGTCAATACATAACCAAGGATTCTGCAGAATGCTTTTGCCTTTTCTCTCATGTTGAACATATCAAATATAAAATTCCCCAATTTTAAGCTCCATGTTTTTTCTTTATCACAAACATTGTCTTGAGGATATTCTACTCCAGATATAATCTCATGTTTTTCAGTTAATTTACCTGCCTCCATCCACAAAATTTCATCATTTATTTTAGTTAAAATTCTGTGATCTGGCGTACATGTTAAAACACGACTGTCATACATTGTGATATTTATTGTTTGTTTTGTTCCTTTTACTTGTAAACCTTTATTTTTGCTAAATGTATAACCAGAACCATTCCAGCCCATAACATATTCACCTTTTTTAATTTGCTCAATTGGTTTTGACGTTCCATTTCTCATAGTAACCAAAGTGCCTTCTGCAATACATTGCTTGGCCTGAGGCGCCACCCCATCAAACGCAATAAACACTTCTTCGCAATCGATCACAGAAATAATATCAATAATTTGGCACCATGTATCTTCAAAAATCATCTCAATCTTTTTTTCGTATGGAATGTTATCGTTGTTTCTGATAATGCAGTCTTCATCTCCATATTCAAACACTTTCATTGCAGCACTGTAAACAAAAGGATTTGCATCGAGAACAAGTGCTTTAAATTCTCCTGGAACTTTTTGACCCGGTTTGTAGTATCTGACCGATCTAGGAAATTTTTGTCGCGTATAACTGTCTAAACTAAGTACTCCCATTTTCTTTCTTTACTTATATATTCTTACTTTTTCATTTAATTGTAAATGAAAATTTCAAATTTATCTTTCTCATTGAGGGCCTGAACTAACCGAATCCTCTGGTTTGTAACATCTAATTTCCAATTGTTTTGCAATAAGTTTCATCTTATCAGGGATTTCTTCATAGAGAATATCCACATAAAGAGGAACGGGATTTTGTTCTTTTTTGTGGCCAAGAATCGAATATAAACGTCTTTCAGTTGCATAACCCATTGAAATATAGTTATCTGATCTGGTAACAGTCACGCTAATTATCTCTTCCTTGAAAACTATGCAATGTGCTCTGTGGTAAGGAGTTCAGTCATTTTTAGTTAGAATAACCAATAAATAATATTTTCAATTTTATATATATATTCAACAGAAAATTTTCAAACATAATAAATGCCATGTTTACAAGGAAGAGCCAAGCATACATTATGTAAACTTGGATGCCAAACGGATTGCTTATGCTGCAAAGGTAAAACAACTGCATACGCTTGCAAGCCACTTTGCTGTGGTGATTATGAGATCAACGAAATAAAAGGATACTCGGGATGGACCGGAGAAAGTAATTGGACACATTTGCTTTTTTTTAGAACTCAGGACGGTATTGGAAATAATTTATTCAATCCTCTCCAAGGAGCGTCAGATAGTACCTTGAATACACTCGCTAGCAATGGCTTTGGCGACGGAGTGTCTGCTCCTGCCAACAGAACGCCGAATCCTAGATTTGTTAGTAATGCAGTTTCGGCATTTTCAGGCCCAGATGATCATCCGACTTTGAATACTATGGTAACATGGTGGGGTCAATATATTGATCATACATTAGCGATTACTCCAGAAACAACAGATTTGTTAAACATTCTTACCGCTGCAAATTCAACAGAAGATCCTAACGAAATGTTTTTCAACGAAACAATTCATTTTGCCAGGGCAGCGTTTTTACCAGGATCTACTCCTCGTCAATTTATAACTGAACTTACATCATTTTTAGACGGAGATAATGTTTACGGAAAAGATGGTCCGAGAGAAATAGGATTAAGATTAATGGATGGTTCCGGTCATCTCAGAACATCTACCGGAAATCTTGGTCCTTTTAATAGTTTTGGCCTACCAAATGCTAATCCAACTGGTTTACAAGAAGACGATTTATTTTTATTTGGTGACGTCAGAGGAAATGAAAATCCAGGTCTTATCAGTTTACATACTATGTTTGTAAGATTACACAACATGTTGGCAGATGAATTTGTCGGCGAACTTCCTCAATTTGCTGGCCAAGATGAAGTCATTTACCAACAAGCCAGAAGATTACTTTCCGGAATTCAACAACATATTACATTCACAGAATATTTGCCACGTGTTTTAGGAACTTTTGCACCTCCTGCTTACTCTGGCTACAATGAAAATGCTGATCCAAGTATTTTAAAGGAATTTTCAACTGTTGCTTATAGAGCTCTTGGTCATCCGTCCGTACAATCTGTGGTCGAACTTGGAGACGGAAGTACAAATATAGATTTAACGGCAGGATTTTTCAATCCCGGATTTATTGTCAGTAATGGTATCGAAGATGTTGTCGAAGGAGCGATTGGTCAAAACATGAAAAACATTTCAACTGAAGTTGTGGACGATCTTAGAAATACTCTTTTTGGCCCTCCATCTGGTCAAGTTGTTTTGGATCTTGTGACCTTGAATATTCAAAGAGGTCGCGACATGGGCATTCCCGGTTACAACACATTAAGAGCTGATTACGGCTTAGCGCCAAAAGCAACATGGGCTGATGTTACTCCGGATACTGCATTGCAAGCAAGACTTTTGTCAGTTTACCCATCTGGACCCGCAAACGCTGATCCTTTTATCGCAGGACTTGCCGAGCCACATGTACCAGGAGGTGTGATTGGAGAACTTTTTGCCACTATAATTAGAGAGCAATTTGTCAGAGTTAGAGACGGAGATCGTTTTTGGTTTGAAAACGATCCTGCTCTTAGACAGCAAGATATTGATTACATCAAAAGTTTTACATTTGCCAGAGTAATAGAGTTAACAACCGGGCTTTCTGTTTCTGGAAATGGGTTTGAAGTTTAAAGAAATTGCATTCTATAAAAAATGGATCAAATAGAAAAACATTTACGTAATCATTTTCGATTTGACAGATATCGTTTTTATACAACAGTTTTAGCAAACATATTTTTGGTATCTGCAGTGACTGTTTCTTTAAAGAAATTGCACTCTATAAAAAATGGAACAAATAGAACAAATGGAACAAATGGTCAATGATCTAAAAGAGTTGATTAGAAAACAGTCAGAGATATTGGAGGGAGCCAAAGGACTATACAGTCCTTATTTAGATCATGATATTGAACTTGTCCAGCATTTACGCGACGATCTTTTTAATAAATACAAGAAATAGTTTCATTACACAAATAATGAAAATTAAAAATCTAACACAACATTTCCTCCTAATTGTTCTATAATATCTAATCTCGCTTTGACAAATAGTTTCATTGCCAATGTTGGCTTTTTAATTAAGGAATAGCATCTATAGTCCCTAATCAAGGCCAACATGCAAATATCGGGCGTTTGATCAACCAACCCGATAGACTTTGGATCATTTATTATTTTGTTATATCTTTCATCGTTGTACTCGCCGTTTACCTCGTTAAATATTTCCTTGTCAAAATGATCCATTGGTTTAACTTAATGTTGCTCTTTAAATTATTTTTAATATTTTTCACACATAGACCAAAAGTCCCAAGGTTTATTCAAATTTTCTTGAATATCTTTAACAGTAAAACTTGGATTTTCCGACAATGCACTCCAACACCACGGTTTTTGACTATAATGACTGACTGTTTTCATATTAATACTTTTGTTGCGCGAAAGCCAATACCAATGAAAATTTTGCGAATATTTATGTATAAAGTTGATTTCTGTTATTGTCACAGATTCTGACAAAGAATACCAGAACCAAGGCTTGTCATTATGTTTATCAACAAAATCACTCGTAATTTTAGATTCACATGATAGCCAATTCCAATTCCAAGGCTTGTCAATATGTTTTTCTATAAAATTCTGTGTAATATTTTTATTTTTTGAGAGCCAGTCCCAGTTCCATGGAATATCAATATTAGAATCGACTATTTTTTCTGTGACATTAATATTTTTTGACAAATTTTCCCAGTTCCATTTTTTAAAATATTTTTGAATATCTTTGGATGTTATTTTTGCGTGTTGTGAAATAGATGACCAGTCCCAGGACTTATCAATATATTTTTCGACTATATCCATAGTAAGATTTGGATTTTCAGAGAGATTTTTCCAAAGATTGAACCACCAGCATTTTATGTCATTATCAGAAATTGCGATAATAACGTTTTTCCAAAAAGTCTGACAATTAAAAAATTTGTGACAGTATTTAAAATTTTTTACATCTTTGAATGTCAATTCCAATGTACTTGACAATTCTTCCCAGTCCCATGCAAAGTTTGGATACTTATTAACATCTTGAAAAGTGAGGTTTGGATTTTGAGAAACATTTTTCCAGTCCCATGGCATATCAAGATTTTTTTCAATATCTTTGAATGTGATTCCAATATTTTTTGACAATTCTTCCCAGTCCCATGGCATGTCAATATATTTTTTAACAAATTCTATTGTTACATTTGGGTTTTCAGACATTGCTTCAAAATCCCATGGCATATCAATATATTTTTCTACATCATCCATAAAAATATTTGGATTTTTCGATAGTTCATACCACTGCAAATTCTCACAGGAATTAATTATCAAATCAGCCAGTTTCATTTTTCATATTGTGAAATATGAAAAATAAATTCATTTTTAGATCTGGTCTTTGTGAATTCTCTATTTGAACAAAACAAAAGCATCCTCAAATTTTTCTTTACCCCAAGGCATAAAATACACATAGAAAATTGGTCCAACTCTAACAAGTTGTTTCTCTAAATTAACATAACTAGCCAATTCAAGTTTATCTTTAAAGGAAAGTCGCCCTCCTTCTATTTCGTCAATCATCCAGTTAAACAATTTTTCTCCGGTCAGACTATTGAGTAAATCAACCATGTCTACAATATTGCATGCATATTTAATCCTTTCACTATCCTTAATATTCTTATCCACTATTTCAACACCATCACCAAAAGGGTTCATTTTTTGTTGAACAATTAATCGTTGATACACCCCAAGTAAAAATTCTATTTTTCCAGGATTGCGTTTGTATAAAGACATAAGTTTGGGAGAAATTTGCAAACTGTAAACTCCGTCTTCGGTTACAAGTATATCTTTTCTTATTTTATTTGACAGTGATTGTCGCCTCAAACCAGCAACAATATCTCCTCGACTGTAGAAACTGAAAAGTATGGCTGATTCAGTTGGATGTGTATGAAAATTAAAGGCTGACACAGTTTGGTCAAAAACAACATGAAAGCGATCTCCTGTATATATAGGTCCCAAAGTTAAATAGCCATCATTGTATTTAAAATTTCCACCAACTTCAACTTTACTATTCATAAATTCTAATAGTTTATCCAGCGTCGGCTTTTCAATGACCAATTTCATTCTTATTATATTTTCAAAATAAGAATTAAACTTTTTTAATATCATAGTAAAACAAATATAAAAGTTGAGCAATGTCCAATATCTCATAATGGCAAATACGTTTATTCGAAAAACATATTATGTTGTTTATGTTATTCATCATATCTTTATATTCAGTGGATTACCATTCTCCTCTATGATTTACTTGTTGTTACATCAAAATAATCATCTCCTTCTATAGGCTTCATTTTACCACTCTTATAAGAGTGTAAAGTAAATAAGACGTCAAATGTAATTGTAATCCAGCTTCTTCAATTATCTCTATAGTAAGATACGGATTTCTAAATCTGCCGTTTACAAACAATTCAAGGTTATTGATAAAATCATTTACAATATCATACTCTTTCTTTTTACAACTATAACATCTGTCTGAATAATAACAAAAGCATTCTGAACAAGTGTTTGGATCTATTATTAAATCATTATCAGGCAACATCTTGGGAATAAAAACCATCAAGTTGTCAGGATATTTATTAATTCTTGTCTTGCATTTAATTGTTTTAACGCGCTAATCAAATCCTTGTACAACAAACCATGTGCCATTCTTAAACTATTCAACTCTAATTTTGCCGAATCCAAATCTACTTCCAGCATTTTTTCTAATTCCGTCATAAAATCTTCCGATTCAGACTCTGAATCGGAAGGAGGATCGATAAAACATTTTATTCTTTTATCCATTCTAACGCCATAATTATGTTGCAAGGTGTCAGTTAAAAGCAGATCATGAAAAGTATCGCAATCAAAATGTTCTGTAAATATACCCAATATAATCGGACTACAATATGCGATATCTAAAGCCATTCCTTTTTGCTTACTGGGAACCCAGCTATAACTATCAAGCCTACCCTTTTTTGTTGTGTACCCAACGTTGCCATCAGCAAACATTATAGTACCAACATTTTTTCCAAGGCCGTTTTTATGCAAACTAAGTTTTTCTGGCAAATTTTTAAGATCTCCTATTATTAATAAATTGCTTCTACTTTCGTCTCTCATATACATTTCTCTTAAACAATCTCCTATCGATGTGACAGTGTCACTTTGAAACAGATGAATTTCATCTTCCCACTGTTCATTTTTCATATAATCGTAAATTTTAGAATTAGAAAACCATACCCATATATTGTTGCAATCTATTGAAAGTAATAATTCAATACAATCAAAAGTATTTTCAAATGATGAATCCGCGAATACAATCGCTTCCATTTTTCTTATTATTTCAATAAAAAATTAAATAATCATTTTTACAATTTGATAATTAGTAAATTCTTTGGCTATCGGATGTGTCATTACAATTTCCATAATAAGATAGATATTTTTATCTCTATTATTTAAAAAAGTTAATACTTTTACTATTAGATCTCTCACAAAATTATACAATTCCCTTTCGCACAGTTCACTGAGGCCAATAACATTCTTGAAAGGTGAATTATATAAATATTCAATGCTGGTATAATCATCTGGATATTTGTTGAAATATCGAAATAGAAGAAATTTACAATAAGGAAAATTTTCCAATAGCCTAT
>Ga0307935_1000172_pt1 | contig 31729 bp, 15 predicted proteins | sample OrgLakmetageno92_FD_201827 | JGI IMG/M metagenome (GOLD analysis project Ga0307935, IMG submission 201827) | Saline water microbial communities from Organic Lake, Antarctica - #92 | ecosystem: Environmental > Aquatic > Non-marine Saline and Alkaline > Saline | place: Antarctica: Organic Lake...
CGCCTTCGGCTGCAGGGCTCTGGGCGGCTTCTTCCTGCTGCTGCTTTACTTCACCCCGATTGACCCCACGAATCTCCCAACCACCGGGATAGATCCGAATCGGCCGGAAGGGAAAATCCTGGAGATATGGGAAGGCAGCGACTGCACCGTTTCCGTGGAGGAAAGCCTGTCCGGCCACCGATCCATCAAAATCAATTCAGCCTACATGCTCGGCTCAACCGCCGCTTTCTCCGATCAGGTCAATCAAGGAAGAATTCCGCTCTATCTCCATCCAAGCGCGAAACGTCTGTTTTTTCTTGGCCTTGGCACGGGCATGTCGGCTGGAGCTTCCCTTGATGGGGATTTCCCACAGGTTGAAAAAGTCGTCACCTGCGAGCTGGTCCCCCAAGTGGTCGAAGCGGCAAAAAAATACATGCCGGAGCAGCTCACCAACAGTATCTTCACTGATCCACGCTCCACCATCCTCATCGAGGACGGTCGTCATCACCTGATGGCAACGGAAGAGACCTACGACATCATCAATGCGGACCTATTCCTGCCCTACCGCCGCGGCGCAGGCAGTCTGTACAGCCGCGATCACTTTCTAACCGCAAAAAAACGGCTGGCTCCCGGGGGAATGTATGTCCAATGGCTCCCTCTGTTTCAGCTAACCGAGAACGAGTTCGGCATCATTGCCAGAACCATGCTTGACGCCTTCGGTCACGTCTCAATGTGGCGGAACAACTTCGATCCGGGGCATGAGATTGTAGCTCTCATCGGGCAAAGGGAGCCCACACCCATTCCGGATTTCAAAATCCAGGATCCACAAGCCTTGGCTTCTGCCATTGATGGGTTGGCCTGGCAGGGTGTCGAGCCAGGGATGGCGCTTCCGGAGCAGGAGACGATTCCTTTCTTTTACGCCGGCAACCTGACAGCCTCCAAAGATATCTTTCTATCGTATCCGATCAACACGGACGACAAGCCTCTCATCGAATATCAGACTCCCCGCACCTTCCGGCAGGCAAATGACAAGAAAGATCCCTTCATCTGGTTTCTCGGCCCGAAAATCGCCGATCTCACTGAAAAACTCTTCGAGCGCTGCCCCCCCGCCAGCGATCCCATCCTGAAAGACCGCTCAACGGCAAACCGGGAATTTGCCATGGCTGGCTTGGCCTTCCACCGCACCCTCGTATATAAATCCCTCAACAAGCCCCAACAGAGCAATGTCCAATGGGAAATTTTTCTTGAGAAATGGCGCTCCGGGGCGGGTCAATAGCAGTGCCTTATCCGGAAACGGAACTCATCGCCTACCTCGCCCACATCCGGCGGTGCTTCGTCGCGACCGACTCGCGACCCTAATAAATGGGATCCTCCGATTTGCTTTTATCTGCGTTCTTGCGTAAGGCTTCTCTCAATTTGGCTTGCCCGCTCCCTCAACCGTTTGTCCTTCCGCAGTTTTGCCGTCATTTTGCTTCGAGCGCTGCCAGATATACAAGGATCTGCCTGGCTTCGCTTCCCGGCACTGCTTCGGCTGCAGCCTGCTCCGAAAGATCGGTGATTCAACCCTCACTGCCATTCTCAATGCGAATGGATGGCTTCGGATTTAGGTGATGCTCCAAGTGTGATCCTGCACCAGACCCGAATGGCACGGTTTTAAGCGAATTATCGGGAGTCTAAAGCAGGCTCTCTCTGCTCCTGGAGGGATCAAAGCAAGTAGCCGGGGTGTCGAGCGTAGCGACTACCCCCGGAATAGAAGTGTGAGATCATTCGATCCCGGAGGGATCGCAGCAGAGTGCTGGCATCCCTGCCGAGATGCGGGATTCTGACGAAAGCTTCCCGGGGGTGTTCGCTACGCTCGACACCCCGGCTACTCGCTGCAATCCCCTCGGGATAAAAATTTCACATCACCGTGAGTGAATTCTCTGAAATACACCGATGATTGGCTTAATCCCGCGCCATTCGCACCAGACCCCTTACCTGACTAAAAAGATACAAGTAGGGGCGAATAAAGATGTGAAAGAAGCGGAAGAGTTGGTGTCTATGTGTAGTAAGATCATGTGACACCGCAATGCGTTCGCGCATGCTCACTTGAGATAAGCTTCCCAAACCCAATTTTGATACCAATCCCCATGAAAAAAATCTCCATCACAGCTCTCGCCTTGGCATCACCAATACGCCAAAAGCGTGATGGTAGGCAACTAAGCCCTGCACCGGGAACCCTTCCAATCCAAATCATTAAATAAAATAGTAGAACCCATGTTAAGCCACCTCACCAAGTTCCTGAGTTGCCTGCCCTTGATGGCTGCTCTCGCCGCATTTGCACAGGCCGAACCCCCGGTCAAAATCTACATCCTAGCAGGCCAGTCCAACATGCAGGGCAAGGGTGGCATCGAAGGTGATGGCGGCAACACCTTGCGCTCGCTGGTGAAGAATGATTCCAAGAAGGAGTTCCAGTCGCTGGTCGATGACAAGGGCGAGTGGGTTGTGCGCGATGACGTCTGGATCCACTACGATTTGGCCCCCTTCAGAGAGCTTCGGTATGGGCTCCTGGAGCCGGGCTACGGGGGCTCCTCCGGTCAGATTGGCCCGGAGTTTGGGTTTGGGCATGCGATGGGAGATGCCGAGGAGGCCAAGGTCCTGCTGATCAAGGCGGCCTGGGGAGGCAAGAGCCTGGGGAAGAATTTTCTGCCACCTAGCGTTGGCAAATACTCCAAGCCTATCGAGCCCGAGAAGGATCCCGGTTACTTCTATGACCAGACGCTAAACCTCGTCAACGAGGTGACGACTAACATTAAGAAGTTTTTCCCTGCTTACCAGGGGCAGGGGGTGGAAATTGCGGGAATCTGTTGGCACCAGGGCTGGAATGATCAATACGGTGGTCTGGATGCGAAGTATGAAGCCAACATGGCAGCCTTCATCAAGGACATCCGCAGCGTGGAGCACGGCCTCGGCGTGCCCGGCCTACCTTTCGTCATTGCGACCAGCGGCAACATTGGCGGCGAGAGTGTGATCAAGCAGAGCCAGTTGGCCATGGGCGACACCAAGAAGCATCCCGATTTCGCCGGCAACGTTGCCGTGGTGGATACCGACAAGCCCTACGGTGCGAAGCAGATGATCTTCAAGTTCAACAAGGATGGCAAGCCTGCTGACACGGTGGGTTATCACTGGGACAGCAATGCGCGCGCTTATCTCAATATGGGCCGCGCCATGGCCATGGAGATGGAAAAGCTCAAGCAACCCAAATCCCCAGCCAGATTCCGGGCCTTTGGGACGAATAAGGGTGTGCAGTTGAATTGGCAGCTTGGCACTGAGAAACCCGAGGGCGTAGAAATCCTGCGCAATGGCAAGAAACTGGATGCCAAGATCTCGCCGTCTCAAACCGTCTTTGTCGACAGCTCGGCCCTTCCCGGAGCCAACAGCTACGAGCTCATCCTCGACATGCCCTCCGGCAAGGTGAAGTTCAACGACTCCTGCGATACTTCGGTCACGAATCTCACTGCTTATCGCAGTCTCGAAGGCGTGATGCTCAGGTGGGACGCCCGCGGCAACTACGATGCCTTTCGTATTTCCCGCGACGGCAAGGTCATTGTTGAGAATGTTGCTGCCGATGCCCGCAGTTTCGAGGATAAGACTGCACCCGCCAAAGGTAAGGTCAGCTACGTCATTCAGCCCACCACCGGCAAGGTGACACCGGCCACACTGGAGGTGAGCATTGGAGTGGCAGACGCCGGCGGCGCGCTGGTGTATGAGCCCTTCGATTACCCAACGGATGCCGACGAGCCGCAGAGCCCCTTGGGTAAGTCGGGAGCCTTAGGTACAACAGGCGAGTACGTCACCCTCGATGAAGAGGCCAAGCATTTGCCCAAGCTTATTGCCGGGAGTTTGAGTCATGGTGCACTGCCAGTGTCAGGCAATTGCGTCAAAGGGGATCGTGGGAGCAAGGGTTTTGCCATTGATCTGGATGACAGTATCAAGCAGGCTGGCCTTCTGGACGACGGTTCCACCATGTGGATCAGCTTCCTCATTCACCTTGAGGGTAGTGGCAAGGGTGCAAGGGTTTCTCTGCAGTCGGCCGATGGCAAAGAGGGGATTGGATTCGCCCATCGGGGAAGAACCTATTCATTCGTCATTCAGGACGGGGCCGAGAAAGAGCATCTTTTTTCTAAAGGGGTTATCACTGGAACCACCTACTTGTTTGTCGCCAAAATGGTTTGGGGCAAGGACGGCGAGCCCGACCAATGGATACCCTACTTTGTGCCGGACGATTTGAAGCTTCCCAAAAAGCACGGACGCATTTTCACAGATCCTGTCAACATCGATCAATCCAAGCTGAGTCGCCTGGTGTTGGATGGCGGGGATGCATCCAATGTGGACGAGATCCGCATCGGTCCGACCTTTGAATCCGTCATCGGAGGCGGCAAGTAACCGCTTCATAATTATCATTCCACATACGCTGGGGCAGCTCATGTCACGCTTCCCTAGTTTAAAATCACCCCAACAAGCCTACGGCATTATTACAATATTACATTCTTAGATTCGCGGATTCACCGTGGATCGAAACTCTAATACTATCATGAAAAAAACGATCATACTATGTCTCGCTATGCCCCTTGTGGCTTCCCTAATGTTGACCAGCCCCGCCGAAGCGGCCAGTAAGAAGGCTCCCGAGCCCATCGTGCTGAACAAATCTGGCGAAGCCCATCTGAAGGCATACACGGCAAAAATGGAGGCCCTACAGGCGGAGATCCTGAAGGCTCTGCCTAAGATCAACGCCGCGAAACTGGAAGCCTATCAAAAGGCTCGCGCAGCCGAAGTCGCTGCCGTTGCCGAACTCGAAAGAACGCGCAAGGGAAAAGAGGAACTCGCGTATGCCAATGACCGCTGTGACAAAATCCCGAGAATTTGGATCCCAAAAGTGGAAGGTCGAATCAAAGTAGCGCAAGCGGCACTTAAGGCAGCCAAGAGCCCCGAGGAAAAAGCCAAGATCGAGAAGACAATCGCCAAAGATGAAGCCGAGCTGAAAAGGGCGGAATCGGATCGTGTCAAATTTATCGCCGTACTCAAGTCCGCCCTCGAGGATTACCCGAACAACGAAGAAGCCCTGGAGAAGGCTGAAGCGACTCTGCCCAAAGCCAAGGTCACCGTCATGGAAGCTTTCAAAGACTTGGGCTTCGACAAGACCCTCGCCAGTGACAAACTCGACCACAAACTGGCCGCGTGCCACATGATGGTTCATGCCACGCCTCACGGGCTTGCCGCCTACGCCCAGAAGGGCTCCGCTCAGAAGCAACTCATCGACAGCCTGCTCGCCAACGGTGACCTGCTCGTTGAAATGGCCATCGCCGATGGCGCAAATGGTGCCAAATACGGTGAGGCCATGGAAATCCTCCAAGCCATCCACGCCTCCAGCAGCAAGTCCAAGTCCGACCCCACCCTCAAGAACCTTGCCTTGGGCATCGCACTTGAGCTCGCCACCCCACGCGAACTGCGCAATGCAGTTGCCGAGACCAAGGCTCCCGAGTTCGTCGATCCGGTGAAGCGCTACCTGGCCTATGAAAAGGCCTTCCTCGGTAAGGAGCTCGATCCTTGCTTCGACGATCTCTCCGTTTGGGAAATGCGCATGGTGGTCAACGGGGAAGAACCCGACCACATCGCAGCCTGGGGGCGCCAGATGCTCGCCAACTACCGTCCCGACCAAATTCTCACCTCTGATGAACGCTGGCGCTATGTCGAGATCGTGCGCAGCGACATTCGTTATGGTTCGCAGGATAATAAGTTCGACCAGGACGAGCTACAGTTCTTCCAAAACATCCTCAAGAACGGTGGCATCTGCGGTCGTCGCGCCTTCATGGGCCGTTTCATCCTACGAGCCTTTGGGGTGCCCGTCACCGGCCGCCCCCAGCCGGGGCACGCCGCGCTGGCCCACTATACCTCGGATGGCTGGGTCGTTTGCCTCGGCGCGACCTGGGGCAAGGGCAGCACACACTCGCCTTACAAAAGTGATCTCGACTTCCTCGCCACCACCCAAGCCCGCGCCATGGGTGAAAGCTACAAGCAGATCGCCCGCGCCCATTGGATCGGTAGTGCTCACGGCGAAGCCCGCCATTACGGTTTCCTCAGTCACCGTGAAGAAATACCCTTCTGGAATACCATCGCTCTCTACCAGCAGCGCCACCTGATTTCCGAATCTGATGCCAAGACCTTGGCTGCCGTGGGTGAAGACATCGGTGAGGCTAACGTCACCAAGGAGAAAGTTGAAATCATCAAGGTCGAACTCAGCGACAAAGACCGTGAAGTGAAGGTCGCCTCCAACGGTGTGATTACCATTCCAGCCGCCGCCACCAGCAACTTGAATGAAAGCACGGAGAAGGTCATCTTCATGCCCAGCAACCAAGGTGGTCTGCAACTGCACTACAGCCGTACGCGCGACCCGCAGCCTTTGGAATATACCTTCGATGCCCCCAAGGCCGGCACCTACAAGCTAACTGCCAGGGTGGTTACCCCGAGCTGGAAGCAGCATCTGCACATCACCGCCAACGGCGCCGACAAGCCGGTTGATCTCGAACTGCCACACACCGTCGGCATGTGGGAAATGACCGCTCCGGTGATGGTTGAACTCAAGGCTGGTAAGAACGTCCTCACCTTTAACCATCACACCGATGGCTATGCCAAGGGCTTCAGTATCCACGAATTCAAACTGACTCCTCAATAAGCCAATTCCGAAGCCCGCAATCGCAACAGCACCCGTATGAAAACCAACTCCATCATTGTCTTTAGCCTTGCCTGCTTGATCACCGCAGGTGGTCTGCACGCCGAGGACAAAAAAGCCGCCAAACCCAACTTTGTGATCATCTTCACCGATGACCAAGGCTATGGCGACCTCGGCTGCTTCGGCTCGACCAAAATCAAGACCCCCCACATCGACCGCATGGCCAAGGAGGGCGCCCGCTTCACCAATTTTCTAGTGGGTGCATCGGTCTGCACGCCGTCGCGGGCAGCACTGCTGACGGGTTGCTACCCCAAAACGGTGGGGATGGAAAGAGGTGTGCTCCACCCAGATAGCACCACTGGTCTCCATCCCGATGAGCACACGATTGCGGATCACTTGAAAGGGCAAGGCTATGCCACCGCCTGTTTCGGTAAATGGCATCTCGGCCATCACCCCGAGACCTTGCCGACACGCCAAGGCTTTGATGAGTATTACGGGATTCCCTACTCGAACGACATGAACCACAAGGCAGAAAAGTCAGAGGGTGGGAAGATTTTGTGGGAAAATGCCGACCTCTTGTGGAACGACCAAGAGAGCGCGATCACCAAATGGAACACGCCGATGATGGAGGGCGAAAAGATCATCGAACTCCCGACCGACCAGCGTACGATCACACGCCGATTTACGGACAAGACCATCGAGTTCATCAAGAAGCAGGACGATAAGCCCTTCTTCGTCTATCTGGCGCACTCGATGCCTCACGTTCCACTCTATGTGCCCGAGGACGCTTACGACCCCGATCCTCAGAATGCTTACACCTGTGTGATGGAACACATCGATGCCGAAACCGGCCGCTTGCTCGACACCCTCAGAGAGACTGGCTTGGACAAAAATACCTATGTCATTTTCACCTCAGACAACGGGCCGTGGATTTGGCTCGAGCACCACGCGGGTTCCGCTGGCCCCCTCAGAGGGCTGAAGGGTGATAGTTGGGAAGGAGGCATGCGCGTCCCCTGTGTGATGTGGGCTCCCGGTCGTATTCCTGCCGACACCGAATGCGACCAACTCGCGACTACGCTGGACCTGCTGCCAACCATCGCCGCGCTAACGAATTCCGAGTTACCCAAGGATCGCAAGATCGATGGCGTTAACATATCTTCCCTCTTGGCCGACCCCGCTGCGGAGAGTCCCCGCAAGGAATTCCTGTATTATCACAAGAGAGGCTATGTGGAGGGCATTCGCCAGGGAGACTGGAAGCTATTGAAGAAAAATGAACGCCTCAAGAAAGGTGAGCCCAGTGTCGAGCAGATCTTGCTTTTCGATCTCTCCAAGGACATTGGGGAGCAGCATGATGTGGCCAAGGATCATCCCGAGCTAGTGAAGGCAATGTTCAAGCGCATGACCGAGCTCGGTACCGAAGTTGAGGCAAAGGCTCGGCCGGTTTGGACGAAGGAGTAATGCCGCCTCGCCTGCTCAGAGCGCGCTGCTGATTTCAAAACGGCCTCTCTATCACCCACACCATCCATGATCGCTACGATGCCAGACTCGACCTCGCGCTCTTCCAAGGCCGCAAGCCCATGCCATGCTCCCCGGCGAGGATGTGGAAACCCGCGACCTCAAAATCAGCGAAGACGACCTGCTTGTCGCTAGTGGCTTAACTCTCAATTTAAATTGAACATCAAAACCAAAAGAACTCACCCGGAACCAAGTTCCGAACCCACTTCTCTAAACGCCTCATCCATTACCATGAAAAAACTATTCACACTCATTACACTCTCCGGCATCCTCTCCGGGACTCTCACCGCAGCAGGCAAGCACTTGTTTATTCTATCAGGCCAGTCGAACATGGTAGGCCTAAAGGCTGAAATGTCCCTTACCCCTGCGCTTGCAACAGCCTTCGGCGAGGAAAACATTACCGTGGTGAAGGATGCTCAAAACGGGGCTCCGATTCGCTCCTGGGTTTACGACTATGAATACCCCGACAAGCGAGAGATCAAAGGAAAAGCCAAAGCTGATTTAGGCAGAAAATATACCGATCTAATCAAGGCCGTAAAACCCGCGACCGAAGGGAAAACCTACGACTCGGTCACCTTCATCTGGATGCAGGGCGAACGGGATGCCAGGGAATCGCTCTCCGAGGTTTATGCAAAAAGCTTCAGGGCTATCCTTGATCAGTTAAAGAAGGATCTTAACCTAAAAGAAATCAACTTCGTCCTCGGGCGGATCAGTGATTTTGACATGACGAACTCGAAGTATCCCCATTGGACGAAGATTCGCGAGATCCAGGTGCAAATCGCTGAAGCCGATCCGAGAGGCGCGTGGGTCGACACCGACGAAATGAACGGCGGCGGACCAGGCACATCAGGCGGCGGCCTGCATTACAACCGATCTGGCTACAACGACCTCGGCAAAAGTTTTGCCGAGGAAGCTATTGCTTTGATTAAGAAGAATTCATCCGGTTCTCGATAGTTCGTATAACTGCGGATATGTAAGTATTCGGGCTTCGTCAGCTCCTGCTCTATTCCGGCCGGCTTTGTCCCGAAAACGAAAACTAACACCCTCCAGCTACAATCCTTACTTACAAACACACAAAATGACTCCTAACATAAAACTCCGTATTCTGGTCATGCTCAGCACAATCCTATGCATCATCAACAGCCATGCTCAGCACGACCCAGGCCGCAATAGCATGCGATTCATCGCTAAAGAGGATTACCAAAAAGCGGCAGACACCATCAGCAAAGGACCCAGCAGGAGTAACAGCGACGTCAATGACGCTGAACGCGCATACGTCCGGGCTCTCATGGCCTGCAAGCAAGGCAATCTCGAACTCGCACTCGAAGAAACCAAAACCGCCATTGAACTGGGAATGCCAATCGGCCGATTCATCGCGGGGCCTCGCGATGCCTTTGAAAAGCTCTATGAATTGAAAGGATTCCAATCACTCAAGAACCAGGCAGATCCTAAGATTCATGGGCCGATGCTTGGTAACGTGACCGACACCAGCGCCAGCATTTGGGTGCGCACCGAATACGCACAAGATGTTGTAGTCACGGCAAGACTATCAGCAAAAAACGGCCATTCACTGAAACCAAGCAACACCCAAATATCAGCCACCCAAAAATCCACCAAAGAGACCGATTACACCGCGGTCGTCACACTGGAAAACCTCAAGCCCAACACCCACTACGATTACAATATCAGGCTAGGCGATGACCCAGATGCTCCCATCCCAGCAGAATCCATAAGCGCCGTATACTCATTCAAAACTCAGCCCGCCTATGGCAAACCCGCTAAGTTTAGTGTCGCCTTCGGTGGTGGAGCCGGATTCACGCCGAAACACGAACACATGTGGACGACGATCAAAAAACAAGACGTCAACGCCCTGCTTCTCCTCGGCGACAACGTTTATATCGACGACCCCGAACACCAACTCACTCAACTATACTGCTACTATCGCCGCCAAAGCCAACCGCTATGGCGCGACCTCGTTAGCGGTGTCGGTGTCTACACAATCTACGATGACCACGACTTTGGAATGGACGACTGCAACCCGGGGCCAAAGATCGATGAACCGGCATGGAAACCTGAGGTCTGGAAAACCTTCGTCAACAATTGGAACAACCCAGGTTACGGTGGCGGCGAAAAACAACCCGGCTGCTGGTACACCTTCCAAATCGCCGATGTGCAATTCATCATGCTCGATGGCCGCTACTACCGCGACCTCGAAGGCGGCTCGATGATCGGGCCCGTTCAGAAAGCCTGGCTCTTCGACACCCTCAAATCCTCGACGGCCACCTTCAAAGTCATCGCCTCGCCCGTCCCATGGAGCCCAGGAGTCAAAGGCGGCAGCAGAGATACATGGGATGGGTTCCTCGATGAACGCGAAGCCATCTTCTCCTTCATCGAAAAACTGAAAATCAATGGCGTCCTCTTGATGGCGGCCGACCGCCACCGCTCGGACATGCGGAAAATCGTCCGCCCCAACGGATACGACCTCTACGAGGTGATGAGTTCACGCCTCACCAACGTCCACACCCACGGACTCATGGAAAACGCCAAAGGCTCGGAGTTCATCATGGGCTACAATGAAAAGTGCTCATTCGGCCGCATCGATTTCGACACGACTGCCAAGTCCCCCACCATCACCTATACGATGATCAATATCGACGGCGAAAACGTCGGGACCCAAGCACTCGACCTCAAAACACTCTCATTTCCCCAGTGAGCCTTAAATTGCCTGAGACCATGGGCTGCCCCGTAGTTCTTCTGCGGTGACAGACGCAGTGGCTTCGATGGTGGCTGGGTAATGTCTCGGGAAGCCTCGCAAGACTATGGTATGGATTCGACTTTGAGTCGGGCAAAGCGCTTACTTAATGGATAAGGCACCTTCACGACTTCGTAGTTGGTATTGGTGGTGGAATCAGCAACCCAGACCGGAGGATTGGTCACGTCGTTGTTGTCGGTGAAGGTGCCCAGATCCGTGCTGAACTGGGGAGTGTAGCTGACGCTACCCGTGGCCCCGTGATCCTTACGCCGCATAAAGAAGAACTCGTAACTCCCTGCCGTAGTGCCTTCTTTCATCATCGGTTTGCCGTGAGTGCTACCGTCACTGGTCACTACGTTCGCATCATTGAGTGTGGGATCGGTGCCGAAGGCAAACTCCATGAGATTGCTGCTGCTATCTCCGTCTGGGTTGGCGTTCGGGGCGGTGTCGGTAAAGGCATTGGCAAATCCTCCGCCACTGCTCCATGCCGCATACTCCATTGGTAAAGCGCTGACGGTGATCACCACGTCGTCGGAGACAGAGGTCACGCCGTCGTCTACCGTTAGTCGCAGCGTGTAGGTGCCCGCTTCAATGAAGGTTGCGGTGGTATTCACCAGCGAGGTGTCACCGAAGATTGGGTCCGCTGCATCAGAAGGCACCTTGCTGACGACCGACCAGCTCGCAGTGAGAGTGTCAGTGCTATCGGCGTCTGTGACGCTGGCGTCAGCAAGTGAAACGGAAACTGCAGAAGCATCGGGCGAATCGTTCTCATAGGGGTGCCCTGCGGGTAGAGCCGTGCCCCACTTGTGGGCGAGGTAGCCCTCAACCTTCTGGCGATTGGAAGCATCTGCATCAGGCAGGAAGACGACTTCATAGAGAGTGTAATCTGCGTGCTGGCCGAACAGCTCTGCGGATGACGCCGATGCATCAAAGGTTGAACCCGCATTTTGAACCTCTACGCCATCAGAGTAAATCTCCATATTTGCCCCAGTATGAACCCTTGATTGAAGGGTCTGTGTCCCAAGCAGACCAGACGTTGCAACGCTACTTAGTCTTCCACCAGTGAGAAAACAATCGTAAAGACGGCCATCCGTCCACGGAGAGTGAGTCTTTAAGCCACTACTGCCAACCTTACCCCAGCCAGCCCCAGATCCGACCTGTTCTCCAACAAAAGAGAGGCTCCCACTTGTTTTGCCCAGATACATATCTGTAGGAAGAGACATCTTTTTAGCGCTGCCTCCGGTTATGCGATTGCTTGTGCTATCATAGGCTGGCTGTGAACCCGAAGATGGCTGGGTCGCGTGGTTTCCGTTACCGCTCTTATCATGCCACTGAGAAACAAGCCCGCCACTTTCGATGATGGTTGAGTTGTCTGTGGCATCAAACCAGGCAACTGTGGCAACTTGGGCAGGGGTCCAGAGCACCATGGCGGGCATGGTAAGGGCCTGATCCGCTCCAGCATTCACCACGGGTAGATTGTTGAGTTCATAGTTGGCGGTGACTTCTGCCGCGCCGGCCGGCATGGAGTAGGTCGTGCTTGAGGCATTCACATCGGCAAAGCTGCCTCCATCGGAGGTGGTCCAGTTGGCGAAGCGATAGTCGGCTGCAGGCGCGTCGGCGGTGATCGTCGCACTGGCGCCGGAGACATAGTCCCCGTCTCCCGTGCCGCCGGTGACTGTCAGCGCGTAGGTGGGTAAGGGTGTGTTTGTGATCACCACGTCGTCGGAGACAGAGGCCACGCCGTCGTCTGCCGTCAGGCGCAGCGTGTAGGTGTAGGTGCCCGATGCGGTGAAAAATGCGGTGGGATTCACCAGAGAGCTATCATCGAAGGTGGGGTCCGCTGCATCAGAAGGCACCTTGTTGACGACCGACCAAGTCGTCGTCAGTGTGTCATTGGAATCGGCGTCTGTGACGCTGGCACCAGCAAGTAAATGGGAAACTGCATCAGCAAGTGGCGCAGCGTTCTCATAGGGGTGACCAGCGGGTAGGGTCGTGCCCCACTTATGAGCAAGGTAGCCCTCAACTCTCTGACGATTGGAAACATCTGCATCAGGAAGGAAGACGACTTCATAGAGAGTGTAATCTTCGGTCCGCTGACCGAAGAGCTGTGCGTATGACGTCGATGCATCCAGGGTTGAAGCGCTATCCATAATATTTACCCCATCCGAGTACATCTCCATTGTCGTGCCAGTATGAACCCTTGATTGTAAGGTCTGCACCTGATTCATACCAGACGTTGCAGTTGAATATAGCAAACCGCCACTAAGAAAACTGTCGTAGAAATAGTCAACGCTACCGAAACTTTGCGGGGAGAGAGTATCTGAACCAGCACTGCTAACCTTGCCCCAGCCAGCCCCAGGTCCGATCTGTTTCCCAACAAAACAGAGGCTTCCACTGGTTTTGCCCAGATACATATCTGTTGGAAGAGACATCTTTTTAGCTGAGCTTCCGGTGATACTATTGCTTGTGCTGTCATAGCTTGGTTGTGAACCCGAAGATGGCTGGGTCGCGTGGTTTTCGTTTCCACTCTTATCATCCCACTGAGAAACCGCGCCGCCACTTTCAGTGATGGTCGAGGTGTCGGAGGCATCAAACCAGGCAACCGTGGCAATCAGGTCGGGAGTCCAGGTATCAAAAGTAGAGGGCAGACTCTGATCCGGCCCGGCATTCACCACGGGTAGACTGTTGAGTTCATAGTTGGCGGTGACTTCTGCCGCGTTGGCGGGCATGGTGTAAGTCGTGCTTAAGGCATTCACATCGGCAAAGCTGCCGCCATCGGAGGTGGTCCAGTTGGCGAAGCGATAGCCGGCTGCAGGCGCGTCGGCGGTGATCGTCGCACTTGTGTAGGCGAGATGCCCCCCGTCGCCTGTTCCACCGGTGACCGTCAGCGTGTAATTGACTTCCTCCTCGACCGTGATCACCACGTCGTGGCTCACCGAGCTCCAGCCGTCATTGGCCGTCAGGCGCAGCGTGTAGGTGCCCGATTCGAGGAAGGTTATGGTGGGATTCACCAGCGAGGCGTCATCGAAGACGGGGTCAGCTGCATCAGAAGGCACTTTGCTGACGACCGACCAAGTCGTCGTCAGAGTGTCATCAGTATCGGTGTCTGTGACGCTGACGCCAGCAAGTGAAGGGGAAGCTCCTGGACCAATGGGTGCAGCGTTCTCATAGGGGTGCCCTGCGGGTAGGGCAAGGCCCCACTTGTGGGCAAGGTAGCCCTCAGCCTTCTGGCGATTGGAAACATCTGCATCGGGCAGAAAGATGACTTCATATAGGATGTAATCATCGCGCTCACCGAATAATTTTGCGTATGGCGTCGATGCATCAAAGCTTGAAGCGCTATCCAGAACATTGTTCCCATCTGAGTACATCTGCATATTGGTGCCTGTATGAACCCTGGATTGCAGGGTCTGTTTCAGACTCATGCCACCCGTTTGAGTCGTTGCTGTTATATGTTCACCATTAAGAAAACTTTCTTTGTGATAGCCATTAGTCCACGGGGATTGAGTTTCCCTACCATTATAACCACTAAGTATACCCCAGCCAGACCCACTTCCGGTCTGTTTCCCCACAAAACAGAGGCTTCCACTTGTTTTGCCTAGATACATATCTGTTGGAAGAGGCAGCTCTCTAACAAGGCCTCCGGTAATACTCTTGCTTGTGCTGTCATATATTGGCCGTGAAGTCTCGGTTGACTGGGTCGCGTGGTTTGCGTTTCCGCTCTTATCATTCCACTGGGAAACAAGCCCGCCACTCTCGGCGATGGAAGAGCTGTCGGAGGCGTCAAACCAGGCAACCGTGTCTATCATGGCTGGGGTCCAAGGCGTATTTCTCAAAAAGGGCAGGGTCTGATCCGAGCCGACATTCACCACGGGTAGATTGTTCAGCACATAGTTGGCGGTAACTTCTACAGCGTTGGCCGGCATGGTGTAAGCCGTGCTTGGGGAATTCTCATCGGCAAGGCTGCCGCCATCGGAGGTGGTCCAGTTGATGAATCGATAGCCGACAGGCACATCAGCATTGATCGATGCCGTGACGCCGGCGGGATAGTCCCCGTCGCCCGTGCCACCGGTGACCGTCAGCGTGTAGGTGGTTGGCGGTGCGACCGTGATGACCACTTCGTCGAATACCGGGCCGTAGCCGTCATCGGCTGTTAGGTGCAGGACGTAGGTGCCCGCTGCGGAGAAGGTTGCCGTGGTCACCAAAGAAGAAGGATTTGCGAAGGTGACGCTCTGACCTGCAGGATCGCTGCTGAATAGTGTCCAAGTCTTTGCCGGTGTATCATCGGGGTCGGTGACAGTGCCGTTTAGGCTCACCGTCACACTGGGCACGGTGCCGACTCTCAACAAACTGCCATCCCCTGGGTCAACCAAAGGCTGCCATGCCGTGCCGCCAGCAGGGTCATACCCTATTCCCGGTAAAGAAACTGGCCCACCGTTCTGACTGCTGTTGGCAATTCGGATTTCGATATCATGCCACCCCGGCGTCAGATTCAGGTTGGCCGATGAGATTCTGCCGCCCTGGTAAGTGTCGCTCGTTACAACAAGAACACCGTCAATCCAGATGCGTGCAGAGTCGTCAATATCCTCACTGAAGCTAATGGCCCCGTCGGCGTCATAGATTTGACCAGTGTAGATTTCAGTTGTATTCAGATCAATGGAATCCTCGGTGTAGGCAGCCACATTGGTGATCTGCAAGGTCTCTGGGTTGGGCGTCAGGATATCAAGGGCGATGCTTGAAACCTCACCGTAATAAAGCCCGGGGTCATTGGCGCCGAAGAGGTCCAGGTTCGTGCTCTGATTCACTCCGGCAATGACGGTAGGTGACGTGTTGTCGTTGTCTGCAATCGAGATCGTCGCGGGGTTGCTGATTTCCGTATAGCCAGCCCCCGAAACGACTGCAATTGAGGCCGTTTCGGTTTGTTCGCCGAGGGTGTCATCCATTGGGGTCAACGTGATGTCGACGGAACTTTGTCCTGCTGGGATCGTGACGGGACTGCTGAGGCTCAGGTTGTAATCATCAACAATGGTGGCCGTGCCGCTGATGGTGAAATTAACGTCCAAAGATGACGAGGTGTCGCCTTCCCTTGTGATGGTGAAGGTGCCGGTGGCTTGCCCCTCCTCTGCTGCACTGGAATCCGCCACTTCGGCGCGTACGGAACCGACGGCGTATCCCGCGATCACGTCAATATCGATGTGTCCCGTGGTCACGATGCTGCCATTGAGGGAGGCATAGGCAAAGCCATCGGTGCCGAGGTAACTGGCGTCTGGCGTATAGACCACATCATCGCCACTCCAGGAGAGCGTGCCGTGATTGGGGCCAGCGAACGTAGTGTTGGCGGCATCCGCGCCCGAGGCGTTGAGATTGATCGTCGCGGCAACGTCGCTCGGTGTGGAGTATTGTGCCTCACCATTGTCCACATGCGTGAGTGACGTTGCGGTAAGGACGTTGGTGTAGGCCCAGGAATCAGAGAGGTCATCATAAGCTGGATCGTCGGAGCTGGTGCTATAGACCACGTCAAAGGGCGCCGAGGCCGAAGAACCGGCAACCCCGGTCACGGTGACATTTTGGGGCACGTTATAGTTTTCGGGCGTGAACACCAGCTTCTGCGGCCCGACCATTCCGGCGGAGTTGTCAGAGCTGCTAATGTTGACTGTCACATCATTTTTAGGCGGAAAGATAAACTGAACGGTCATGGTTTCCGTGGTGCTTGGCGTCACCGTCAGTGCCGTTGCCGCTGACGGCATGACTTTGAATCCGGGCGCATGGGAACTAACTCGCCCCAGGCGCCAAGCGGTTTCATAGCCGACCTTTTGGGCAAACCAGTCTGCTCCCATGTCGCTTTCTGTCTGACCCTCTGGTATTGGGTCTATCGGGCAGCGACCGGAGTAGAGCGTATACATGTAGTTGCCCACCGCAGTATTGATTTCGTTTCGGACGTGCTCGCCATCGGGCCTATGATCCAACGTGGGATGTCTCCGGGAAATCTCAGCCCACATCATTCTCCATGGGATGACACGGGCTGAGTCACCCCGTGTCATCATAGTATGTGCCAGATACAGGTCATAGGAAAGCATATTGCTAATCTCGCCATCATTACTACTAGTGGCCTGATACTCGAACCCGAACCCAAGTTGCCAAAAGTCGGGGTTCACAACGTATCCCTTCGACCCGCCATTTCGTCCGTGATTAAAGGCAATGGGCAGGTCAAGAGTGGACCAAATCGCGGCTGTAGGCATATTGTCTGAATACGCTCTAATTGTGTCGTCGAAATTCACGCGGCTGCGGGTCATGGCGCGCCCGACGCCGCCCCCGTAGCCCCCCTCGGTGCTTGTGCCTTTTTGAGTATTGTAAATATTACGGCGCGGGTCGCCGAGCATCAGGAAAGTGTTTTGGAAGTCCATTTTACTGCCCGAATATTGCGTCGCACCCATATTGCTCGTGACGGTCGTGTGCACAGCATCAGCCAGGGTGTCATCGTAACTGTGGGTCGAATTACTGGCGCTTTCTTCCCAAATCCGACTATAAATGGAGGCTGCACAGAGGTACGCTCCGCGGTCAGAACCAGGCGTCACTGCAGCCTGGGAACCGTCGGCTTGCCAGGCAAGTCCTGCAGGAGCAACCTGATACCCTCCGGATCGACCCGCACGATACACGACCTCTTTGTAATGGTCGACGCTGGAGCTCGAGCCTGTCGCCGGCCACGGCATTAGCAAGGTGACATTCCCGCCTCCCTTTGTGACTTCCTCCCCAACGGCTTCAACGCCTTGAGCGTAGAGACCTGGGGTTTTTTCCATGGTGTATGGGTCGCCGATTAAAATCACATGATCCCAATCGGTGCCAGTTGCGCCACTCGTATAAGGGGCACTTCTATTCTGATAAGACTCGCCTCTCAGGTAAGGCCAACGAGTCGTCGTTTCGATGTCGGCGGGGTAAGGATAATAAAACCAGTGGAAAAGGCTGTACACTTGCGTGCTATAGCCCTCAGCTGAGCGATCCAGTAGGGTGACATTTACATTTCCCACATTGGCACCCAAGAGAATGCTTTCAAGCTCGTCGCGTATCTTTGCGGCAGGAAAAGGCTGAGAGTCTCCGGATATACCATAGTAGTCAGCTGCCGTATCGCGGCTGGATCCGACAATCAAAACATTCACATCGGCATGCGACAGATTTGCGAAAAGTAAAAGGGCTAGAGCCGCGATTACTTGGTGGAGGCGGGCTGTTTTCATCACTAAAAGGAATTTACTTTTCGGTGGAGTGGTCGTCGGAGGTGGTGGTTGAAAGCCGATCAGCGCTTTGTTGAGTTTCTCGTTGGCGGACTGGGCAAGAACCAAGCCGGAAGGAAGGAGAGTCAGCTCCGCAGCGGCCTGAGTGGATTTGGATAGAAAGTGGCTTCGTTTCATAGCAAGAGCGATACGAGTGTCCAAACCGTCATCACCCACAATGGCTTGGCAAGTAGTGATAACTTGCCAGTCTCCATGTCATAATCGGTGAGGATTCAGTTGGAGCTTATAAATCCAGTGTTCAAGCGCTTCTCGGCGTCCTAGCCTGATTGAAAAGATACAGCATGGAGCGACAAGTTTTTGTGATTCCAGATTGTGATCACGCTGTGGGGTAAACTGAATTTTCGGATAGCCAATTCCTCAAAACAAACTCGAAAAAGGATGTTCTGGGAGGAAGACTTCTCGATTGGATTACATCCGCGGAAAAATCTGGTGGAGTTTTATCAAATGCCCCGCAAACGACCTACCTTGAAGCCAAGGTTTGCAAGGGTAGGGTCGAAGGTCTCCACGTGGAGCCTAGCCATGGGCAAGAAGGATGTGGGACACCGCCGCGCCCACCACCATCGAGCTGAATGAGGGTAAGAATGTGTTGCGCCTCGAGCATCAGACGGACGGCTATGCCAAGGGCTTCTCCATTCATCACTTCCTGCTCACGCCGCTGTGAGGTGCTGGCCAGAACCCTGGCAGCGGAGTCCCGGTAACTTGATTGGAAAGAGACAGGTAGGCGCTGAAGAAAGTATGGAAGAAATTGAGAAACTCGGAATTATACTAACATGACCGTGTGGCATCGAGGATGTCACCACTCAATGTTGCCTAGGATCTAACAACCATTATGAAAACTTTTTCAAAATCCATCACCACAGCACTCACCCTACTTTGCCTGCTCCTTCCGGTTCAGTCAGCCGAAGAAGGCCCCGCGAAACCCATCCCCGACATGACCAAGGGGGAGAAATTGACGAGGATGAACAGTCGCTTGGTGGGACCCTTGGGCATCGTTTGCGGAGTTTGGAGGCAAAGGCAGGGCACAGACGACGAAACGCCATACATCCGCCAGCTTCTGGTGCTTGAGATCGAAAAGGGTTCTCCCGCCGATGGCGTGTTGAAAGTGGATGACGTCATCATTGGTGCCGACGGAACAGGGGCGGCAAAAGTGCCGCTATTCAAAGGAAGCGAGATCTGGCCGATGATCCCCATTGCGGATGCCATCAATGAGGCCGAAGCCAGGGATCCGGCCCTGCTCAAGCTCCTGGTGTGGCGCAAGGGCGTGACGAACACTGTCACGATTAAGATGGATTACCTCGGTCGCTACTCCGAGACCGCACCCTACAACTGCCCCAAGAGCAAAGCCATCCTGCGCAAGGGCATCAAGGCGCTCTACGAGGAGAACAAGTTCGACAGTGCCGGACTTGGAATCCTTTGCCTGCTCGCCGCAGACGATCCGACCAATCCCGACAACGACAAGTATCAAGCCAAAGCCAAGGAATGGGCGCACCAATTGGAACCGGAAGGCAGCCCTTGGTTTGTCGGCCCCAAGCTGATGGCGCTCTCCGAGTACTACATGAAGACCAAGGACGAGACCATCTTTCCCAAGCTTGTCGCGCTAGCTGAATATCATGCCAAAGGCGTGAGCTGGTTTGGCACCTGCGGCCACCGCTACAGTGAACCAGCGCCCGACGGCTCCGACAACGGCCGGATCGCGGGCTACGGTCCGATCACCGCGAGTGGTACGCTGGGATACCTCGGTCTGTCATTGGCCCGTCAAGCCGGCGTCAATAGTCCGGCCGTCGAAAAGTCCCACGAGGCTCAACGAAAATTTTTCGGGCACTTTGCACTCAAGAGTGGTATGGGCTACGGCGAGATGCCGTATGGCATTGGTGGTGGCGCAGACGACTACAACGCGAAGCTAGCCAACTCAGGGCTGTCGCTCGGAATGGATGAAGGCAAAGAGAAGGAGGCCAAGTATTTCAGCAAAATAGCCACGCTCTCTTCGATTGGTAGGCGCCAATATGCCCACGGGGGTTCCTTCTTCGGGCAGGTCTTCCACCCGATCGGAGCCATTCAGGGGGGAGTGAAAGCCGCCCACATGCAGTTTGAGGAGATCCGTTGGCATCTGGACCTCAAGCGCAGTTGGGATCACACCCGGATCTATGACGCCAAAGGCAACGGATACAGTGATCACCACCACGGAGCCACCGCATTGATTTTTTATGCGGCACCGCTGAAGCAGATTTATCTCACCGGTCGCGGCCAGAAGGAGTCGTTGAAGTTCACGGATGCGGAATTCCAGGAGTTGGTGGAGGTGAAAAACTTCGACGCCAGCAAACACATCAACGAGGAACTGCTCGCGGTGATGTCCCGTTATGATGGCATGCTCAGAGGCGATGTCGCCGACGAGTTGGCAGCGCGCGTCAAAGCCAATCCCGATGCTTCGGAGACGACGGCCCTGATCGACCAGCTCCTTGGTATTGCGGCTGATGAAAACAATTCCACGCATGCTCGTGTCGGTGCCTGTTGCTCGTTGATGATGATCAAAAACAGGAGCAGGGAGCCGGTGAAATCGATGAAGAACGCCGAAATTGCCAAAACCATGGCTGGCTTATTGAAAGACCCAGAGGCCTACATCCGCTTTGCGGGCGTCAGAGTACTACAGCATTTGGATCATGGGTCGGTGCGGCCGCACGTCAACGAGATCATGGACGCCATCATTGCGACTGATCGTCCCACCTTCCCATTGGATGAAGAGGACCCCATGCGGTGGGCGCACGGCGAAATGGGCGTTATGCTTTACAATCAGGCCTTGAGCGAAGGCCTTGATGGAGTGGATCGGTCCAAACTCATCCCCGCCATGCGTTCCCTGCTTCAGACTACCAATGGTGCAGCGCGCAGGGTGTCGTCAAGTATTCTGGCCATGCTGGACAAGGAGGAAATCCTGGCACTCTCCGATCTCATTGTGGACAGTATTCAGGTTTCCTCTCCGGCCAACGCCATGGGCGGTGATGCCCAACAAAACAGCCAGGCAGCCTTGGCCAAGTTCCTGTTTAAGGAGACATTGCCTCTAAGTATGACCTACGGGGTCAATGATGCCATCAAGCAAAAGATTCCCCAGAAATTTGGCAGGGCGGCCCTCGGCATGCCCTCCGCCCGCCAAGTCATGGAGGCGGCAGGTGAGCAGATTCTTGTGAATGCGGTGGATGCCCAGGAATTGATCGACGGCATCCTTACCGGCGAGGCGCCTGAGGAGCTCAACTCTCTCAAACGCATCGATTCGATCACCGCCGCCGACCCCGTTCTCAAACTACCCGCTGCCGAAACCAAACTCGTGGTGGAGGCGACCAACTTCGCGGTGCCGGGTGAAGGCCAGACCACCTACACCTGGCGCAAGCTGTATGGCGCGGGCAGGGTCAGCTTCAGCCCGAACGCGTCCGGCCAAAGCAAGGCGACCACGGTTTCCTTCATCGACATGGCACCCGGCAAGTACCGCTTTGAAGTGGAAATGACCGATAAGTTGGGACTGACCGTGGTGCGTGACACCGTGGACGTCACCTTGAACGATTCCAGCGGCAAATTGCCGCCCAATCAGGCACCGCAGGTCAAGTCGACGTCGCTCACGGCGATGCCCGGCTATCCGGTGCCAGTGACCTTCTCCGGCTCGGATCCGGACGGAGACCATCTGGGCTGCACCGTGACCCAGTTGCCCGCACATGGGGTGCTTTTTGCTGCCGATGGCCGCCGCATTGAAGCCATGGCTGCGGTGGACGGCCCGATCACTTACACCGCGGACTTCGGATACGAGGGCACGGATCAGCTCACCTTCCTTGCCCTGGACGGCCAAGGCCAGAGTGCCAAGGGCGTGGTTGAATTCAAGGTTTCCGCAGCTCATGTCCCGGTGGTGGTGTACGAGGGTTTCGAATACCCCATGGGCACAGTGCATGGAAAAGAAGGGGGTAGCTCCTTCGGGTTCAGCGGCCCTTGGGTCAATTCACGCGGGGCCTCAGACGACAGGTATCGCGTGCTTCGCGCGTCCTTGGATAACCCCGGCAAGACGGCATCGATCAGCTATCCCAATCTGCCGTCGAGGGAAGGACGACTGACTGGCGGCAAGCACGCCAGCGTCAGCCGTCTCCTCGACACCGGGCTTCTTGCCAAGCACGGCTTGCTTGAGCCGGGTGGAGAACTCTGGTTCAGCGCCTACGTGGATGGCGCCGACCGCGCCAGGTTTTTACTCGGGGGGCCCAATACCTCGTTCGGTTTCGAGGTCGTGTCTAAGCAACGCCAAGTCCTCACCATGCTGAATGGTGAAATTGCGGGTGAAAATAACCAGGAGTGGTCGCGATCCGCCGATCTTCGTTTTCCCGAGAATGAGCCTGTATTGATCGTCGGGCAGTGCGTCTGGGGCGAAACGGATGAAGAGCCGGACACCGTGAGGATCTTCCGCGTCTTCAATGCACCGGTTTTTGGCCCCATGCTCGTCCACAAGCCGGCGGCTGTGATGCAGGAGGCCATTGCCCAGGAAAAGCTCAACGCCATCCTGCTCGAAACGGAAGAAAATCGCGCCTTTGACGAAATTCGCATCGGCACCAGTCCCGCCAGTGTCATGCAAGGCACTGTGCCCATGAAGTGATCCGCCACGCTGATTCAATAGAAAAGTGATCCCGAAGGAAAACTTGGAAAGAATCAGTTCCTGCGGGATTACGCATCCGACATGCCTTACGACTCATCACGTAATCATCCTTTATATAAACAATCGCCAACACTTATGAAAACATCCCTCTCCAATCCCATTCATTGCCTGCCTCTCTTGGCGGCTTCGCTGCTGATGGTTTTAACGGCTCACGCCGAGCCGCCAGTCAAGATCTACATCCTCGCCGGCCAGTCCAACATGCAGGGCAAGGGTGACATCGATGGTGATGGCGGCAACTCCTTGCGCTCGCTGGTCAATGGTGAGGCCAAGAAGGATTACCAGTTTCTCGTTCAAGACGATGGCGAGTGGGTCGAGCGCAAGGATGTCTGGATGCACTACGACCTTGCCCCCTTCCAAGGACTCCGGCATGGACCGTTGACGCCGGGTTATGGGAGCTCCGGCGGACAGGTGGGGCCGGAGATCGGCTTCGGCCACAAGATGGTTGACCACCAAGACGGACAGGTGCTCATCATCAAGGCCGCCTGGGGAGGCAAGAGCATCGGCCACAACTTTTTGCCGCCCAGCATCGGCAAATATGAGACCCCGGTGGATCCCGACGCCCCGGGCTACTTCTTCCACCAGACTCTGAACCTCGTCGAACAAGTGACCGAGAAGATTGACATCTTGTTCCCCGATTACAAGGGGCAGGGTGTTGAGGTCGCCGGCATCTGCTGGCACCAGGGTTGGAACGATCAATATGGAGATCTCGCGCCAGAATACGAAACGAACCTCGCCGCCTTCATCCGCGACATCCGCAGCGCGGAGCACGGCCTGGGGATTCCCGATCTACCATTTGTCATCGCCACCAGCGGCATGATGCCAGCCGATTCTCCCGTTGTGAAAGGTCAGTTGGCTATGGCCGATGCCCAAAAGTATCCCGATTTCGTTGGTAACGTGGCTGTCGTCGACACCCACCAGGCCTACGGCCCCGACAAGATGACCTTCAAGTTCGACAAGGATGGCCAGCCCACCGAAGCGGTCAGTTACCACTGGAACAACAACGCCCGCAGCTACACCAACATCGGCATCGCCATGGCGGGTGAGATGCCCAAGCTGAATCGGCCCAAATCCCCTGCCAGATTCATGGTCAATGGCACCGAAAAGGGGGTGCAGTTGCATTGGCAAATCGGCACCGAAAAGCCTAAGGGCGTCGAGATTCTGCGCAATGGTAAGAAGCTGGATGCCAAGATCTCACCGACTCAAACAGCCTATGTCGACACCTCGGCCCTTCCCGGAGCCAACAGCTACGAGCTCATCCTCGATATGCCCTCCGGCAAGGTGAAGTTCAACGACGCCTGTGACACCTCGGTCACCAATCTCACCGCTTATCGCAGTCTCGATGGCGTGGTGCTGAGTTGGGAGGCCCGCGGCAATTATGATGCCTTTCGGATCACTCGCGATGGCAAGGTGATCGCCGACGAGGTGGCTGCCGATGCCCGCAGCTACAAGGACAAAAGCGCGCCCGCCAAAGGTAAGGTCAGCTACGCCATTGAACCGACCGCCGGCAAGGTCACTCCGGCAACATTGGCTATGAACATCGCGTCCGCCGATCCAGCTGGCGCATTGATTTATGAGCCCTTCGACTACCCGGCGAACCCCGGCGAGCCGCTGGACCTGACGGGCAAAGAAGGAGCCCATGGCACCAAGGGAGGCTACATCTACATGAGCGACAAAAATCCCGAAAGGGCGCCTGCGGCCCTTGCCAAGGGCCTCAGTTATGGAGAGCTTCCCGTCACCGGCAACCATGGCAGCACCAATCGCTGGAGTGCCGATACCTACATCGAGCTGGATGGCAGCCTGCAAAAGGCCGGCCTATTGAAAGATGGTGCCACCCTCTGGATCAGTTATCTCTTTGATTCCGCCCCTGAGGTCCACGGTCAAACGTATGAACATCGCAGCGGCGGCGGAATGATCACCCTGCGTACTGCGGATATGAAAGAAGGCATCGGCTTCAAGGTGCGCGCTCGCCAGTATGAGACAGTCGTGGTAGAGGATGGCAAAGAGAAGAGGGTTCGAGTCACTTCACCCAATGCGAACACGCCCACCCTGGTGGTGGCCCGGATCATCTGGGGCAAGGATGGGGAGAACGACAGCTTCGTGCCTTTTCCACGGATCGGTCCCGACCTTGTGCTCCCAGAGAAAGAGGGGCGCGAACCCAAGCCCTTCAACATCGACCAAAGCAAAATCAGCCGGCTGGTGCTCGGCGGGGAAGGCCAGTTCGACGAGATCCGCATCGGCCCGACATTTGAATCGGTGATCGGCGCTGCTGAGTAGTCGCAATGAATCCGCGCGTTGCCGAATGAATACACTCTTGATCGAAAAGGTACAGGCTACGTCATTAAATTGTGTTGCTCTGCGTTCGACATCTGATTCTAATTGCCTAACTTTATTACGAATCCCAATGAAAACAATCCCAATGAGTCAACCCAATGAGTCAACCCAATGAGTCAACCCAATGAGTCAACCCAATGAGTCAACCCAATGAGTCAACCCACTGATCACACCATGAAAGCCCATCCGAACACCTCACCCAAAAAGCAAATTCCTAGCAGCCCAAATGGGAAGTCCCTGAGAAATAGAGCGACGAGTGAGTGGTATGCAACCATAGCGGTGTTCGTGGGGAGTATGGTGCTGGGGACGGCGCCGGTGTCAGCGGCGCTCATCGCCAACGGTGGCTTCAATTCGGCGCTCGACACGACTTGGGCCGACAGTAGCACATCCGCAGAGTCCACCGATGCCAGCAGCGGTACATCCCAATACTCGCTGGACGAATCGACCGGTAATCTTCTCGCTAATGAGAGCACTGATACCGAACTCACAACCACAGTCAACCAGTGGCTGGTCACGGCCATTAGAGATGCGCCCAGTTACATCGCTTCCGGAGGGAATCCAGGAGGTGCGATGTCTTCAATTGGTGGTGACGGCGGTCGCGTCAACCTGCGTGCCGCGCTTCAGTTTTCCGAAGATAGCAAAGCAACGACTGGTCTTAATGACTTCAACATAGATGTATTCTTAACCACAGGCACGGCAGCCTTCTACAATGTCGAACTTTATGCTTGGAATGACGGTGATACGGGTGTCGCCCTCACGGTAGGTGGTCCTAGCGGTGGAGGGTATAACACCTCCACGTTCGGTGCTGCAACGACAATTCTCAACAATGTTGTGATCGATATCAGCGACGTGACCGCTGATACGTGGACGACCGTTTCGCTCGCTACGGATGTCGATTTGGGAACTGGCTACGACTTCTATGCCTGGCGGATCGGCCACTCAAATAATGCCAACGATGATATGCGCTTCGATAATGTCTCGGTGGTCCCTGAGCCGTCGACGATTTTCCTGACCGCACTCGGCTTGGGTGGTTTGGCCCTGCGTCGTCGCAGAGCCTGAAGCGATTTAGTTTCTTCTTTTCAAACGACCCCGGCGCCAGATGGCACTGGGGTCGTTTTGTATCATGATACCCACAGTTTCTAGCGCTCCTCGATATTTTCTTATCCGAACCCAAGAAGAAATTTCAGCTTTGCCGTGCCACGATGGTGTGCTTGTAGCTCTCCGCCTGAATCGCCATTAGTGTCAGCGGTTGTAAACAAAATCCGACCCATCTCGCCCGGCAAAAAGAATGATTTTCACAACCGCTACGCTAGAGATGGGAGGAAGAGAGGGGGCAGGAGGAGAGTTCAAACAAGCTTCCCGGCTCAACCGAGGCGGGGGTAAAAAATGACAATCTCCGGCGCGAATCTCACCCTCAATTGTTTAATGCAATACTTAGAATGACGCTCATGCGCTGAGCGGGATACGCTCGCTCGAGAGAACTGCTCTAACCGTGTTTGGGCGGCTTCCTTCATCCGATAGCTCTTGCCCTTGATTTTGATGAGGTTGGCGTGGTGCAGGAAGCGGTCGAGTATGGCGGTGGCAGCTGGTACGTCTCCGATGAGTTTACCCCATTCTTCGAGGGGTCGGTTGGAGGTCATCAGGGTGGAGCGCACTTCGTAGCGGCGCATAATGATCTCGAAGAGGTATTCGCCGGACTTGGCTGGGAGCTGGGCGATGCCCATGTCATCGATGATAAGGAGGTCGCATTTGAGGTAGCGTTTCATGGTGCGCTCATGACGCTGGTCGAGGCCGTCGTCGCGGAGGTCGGCCAAGAGGTCGAAGATGGAGCGGTAGAGCACGATTTTTCCGGCTTTGATCAACTCATGGCCGATGGCTTGTGCGAGATGACTTTTACCCACTCCGGGAGGGCCGATCAGGAGGACGTCTTCGACCTTATCCAGGAAGCGTCCGGTGGCCAGGTCGTGGATCTGCCTGCGGTCGATGCCGGGGTTAAAGCTGAAGTCAAAGCTGTCGAGGGTGCGCCTCTCGCGGAAGGCGGCGGTCTTGTTTCGGCGTTCGATCTGGCGTTGCTCGCGCACGTTCAGTTCGTCCTGTAGGAGCAGTTCGAGGAACTCGAGGTGGTCGAGCTGGTTGCCGCGTGCTTCGCTCAGGCGCAGTTCGAGGCTGGTGGCCAGGCCGCTCAGGCGTAGTTTAAGGTGAAGGAATTGCTCCAGCGCATGAAGGAACTCGACGCTGAATTTACAAAAAATGCCCGCGCCCCATGGGAGAAGCGTTAGGAGCTGTCGTCATCCTGATCAGGGGCGGAGAATCGCCCGCAGCGCCAAACTCACACGGATCATTTGCTACAGGGGCGGCCAATCGCATCACGCGCGCTCACACCTGCCGCCCGGAGGACGTCCTCCGGTTTAATCAGGGTGCTGTCTCCGCCCGAACGAAATCCTTGGGACTCCCACTCAAGGTCATCCGGACAGTGGCATCACCGTTTCCATTCGTCGTCACAACACTCATGTCCGCCCCTCCGATCGTGCCGACTGCCGGAACGCCGGGGGTCAGGCTTTCGACCAAGTCACCTGATGAAAAATCGAGGTCGGAGGAGGATCGGAACACGTAGTCGGCATTCTCAGCCCCCTCTAGGATCAGTTCCCAGAGCGAAAGGCTCGGATCGATGGATGCGAAAGACTTGATCCTGAGTTCCACTGTCGAAAGAGCGACATTGTCGAAGGCGAAGTCGTCCCCATTGGTCGCGCCCATGACCCCAATACGCCACGCGTAGTAGTCGTGGCCGCTCTCAAGATCGACCGTGCCCAAGGTCACCGTTTGCCAGGCTGCATCGGAAACACCGCTGGCAAGCACGGTAGTGTTGAGGACGGTTGCGGCATCGCCCAGGATCGTCTGGTTGTAGCTCGGATCGTTCGCCGTCCCGCCTCCCGTGCTTAGTTTGGGCCCTGTTTCTCCACTGTTCCACGCGTACAGCTCCACCAGGAAGGTCAGGGCGTTGCTCGCACTTTTGTCGTCCATGTACACATCCATGCTGAAGGTCTGAAGCCCGATTGTTGCAGAACCATCGTATGAAAAATGCGCCACCGCCCGGGGCTTCTGGTTGAAGGCATCGCCAGGAATGTAAGGCACGAAGGCCCCATCGCCGGATCCTCCAGATCCCCCGTTTGCATCGTAGGCAAACCCTCTTGTTAGAGCGCTCCAGACCCACCCTCCTGCATCCGCACCTGTATCTACATTGGAGGAACCATTGAGGTTGGAAATAGCCTGGTCCTCAAGAACATTAAGGGTCGTCGTATCCAAGTAAAAGCCGCTGTCCCCCACGCTAGAACCAGTATACTCGGGCACGGCGACGTTCAGATCTCCATTGGAGATGATGGGGGTCACGGAAAAATTGACGTAGCTCGTGACCAAGGTGTTTGAGACGGAATTCCCCTGGCCATCATCGGTGGCCATCACCGAGTCGGCAGGGAGTGTGACCCATACCTCACCGGCAGTCGTGGGCGTGATGGTTACCGAGTAAGAAGACCCACTTCCCGTGGTTCCAAAGGCTGTGCCGTTCACCACTTGAAAGTCGTCATCGGACAAGCCGCTGACAGTTTCAGTGAATTCCACTCCAACGGTATACGCGGAAGCGCTAGACTCCGGCCCCGAAAGCGTCGCGCCCGGCGGCGAGGACGGATCGGAATACGTCACATCCAGATTGGCCGAGGCGGCGTTTGGATTGCCCTCCACATCAATGGCCGCGGCCTCGGGCAACCATATGCTCACCTGGCCGGGGGAGGAGGGTGCCACCGTGAACGTCCAGACGGAGCCGCTACCCGCGAGACCAGAAGCCACTCCGTTGACTACTGCGAATTCACCAGTATTCAACTGCGTGACGTCTTCGCTGAAGTTGGCTGTCACAGTGAAGGACCCGCCGACCGTCGTCATCGGGGTTCCCAATGAAACCGTCGGGCGGGAAGAGTGAACGTAAGGTGTATCGGATGTCACAGCGGCATTCCAGGCCGTGTACTCTGAAAGCATGGTGTTGTAGATTGCCTGAATCGGCTGGGGTTGAGAATCGATGTTTCCAACGGTGGCGACTGGTGTCTGCTCCACCTCCTCACCCGGAGCGACATTGATCAGGTCGTAGAGTTCCCAGCCGCTTCCGTCGTCAATCAACTTGTATTGTTGGTTGACCCAGGACTTGTCGGATTCGATTTTGAAGCCGATCGGATTGGTTCGGGCAGTGGCGGTACCTTCGATTACGGGGCGCAGCGAGATTCCGTCGATTGGCTTCTGCTCCGGCACCGACAGGCACAGGTAGTCGAGAATGGTCGGGTAATAGTCGCTGGTAATGGCGGGAATGGCCGTACTTGTCCCGGAAGTGATCATGTCGGGCCATTCCAGGATGCCGGGCACCCGCACCCCTCCTTCATGCAGGCTGCGCTTGCGCTCCAGGAAGCGACCGGACGAAATTGAGCGGACGGTGCTGGTCTCATTCGGAGAGTTGGCACCGTTTTCCGGGCCGTTGTCGCTCGTCAGCCAGAACATGGTGTTGCCCCGGACGCCGAGGGTCGTCAGTTCAGTCCTCAACCTGCCCAAGGCCGTGTCCATGTCCTCGATGGAATCCCTCAAGGCATCGCTGGAATCCACCGCACTCACGCCATCCGGATCAACCATCGGCTTGTGAGGGGTGTGGAACCAAAGAACCACGAAAAACGGGTCTCCCGCTGCCACCGCACCCTGAATGAATGGAATGACCTGATCGACCAGAAGCTTCGAGTCGTCTCCGTCGGCCGCATTGTTGACCTCGTTGACGGGAACGGCGTCCCCCTCCCCGGAGGTCTGGTCCCACGTGGCAGGCATGCGCCAGTAGCGCGTGCCATAGAAGTTGGAATCATTGAAGCTCGTTGGCAGGGCTAGCCCATTGGTCGTTTTTCGGTAGGGATGATAAGTCGGGACCTTGGACTCGGTGGCAAAACAGAAATCGTATGCATGATGCCAAGGAGCCGAGTAAACGCTGGCATTTCCACCACGATTGGAATCGCTCCGAAGGGTCGTCATCGAACCGAGGTGCCATTTCCCGAAGTGCCCGCAGGCATAGCCTTCGGCTGAAAGAATCTCTGAAAGCGGGGTTTCATCAAATCCGAGGCGACCGACATTCGCAAACGGCACTCCCACCCGGTATGGGTTTCGCCCGGTCAAGCAACTTGCCCTCGTTGGCGAGCAGACCGCCGAAGCTGAATAGAACCGGTCGAAGCGGAGTCCGCTGGCAGCCATGGCATCCATCGTCGGTGTGCTGATCCAACCTTGGTCGGGGTGCGGGTCACCATTGGGATAAGTCACCGTCATGCTGTTGTAGCCGGGATCGCCCCAACCCATGTCATCCGCCATGGCCAGAATGATGTTGGGACGTGGTGCTGCTCCGAGAAAGCCAGTGAGAGCTATCAGACCAATGCCACTAAGTGTGAAGTATTTCATGAGAAACACAAGGTGGTATGACAGTATTTTCAGTAATACAAAATTATTCACAGAAGTCACTCGTATCTTTTCAATCAGGTGGTAATCCCTTCGGCATCCGTGGAGCGTCCCCCTGAAGAACTGGACAGGAATTAAGAGGAGCTGAAGATGGTCACGAAAGAAGAGGTCAATGGGAAGGAAGACCTACCCGGCAGTGCGAGCGCTGAGGTCAGCCTCCGCCGCTTGCAGAATTTCAAACTGGGCTCCAGGCAAGGGACTTGGACGCTGAAAAGAGGAGGTGCCACCGTGCAGTCTGGAAAGGTCAGCCTTGATGCCAACGGCCTGCTGACGATCGGGAAACTTTCTCTTTCGAACGAACCTGCGGTGCTGACTATCTCCCAATGGTGGACTTTGCCTTCCGGATTCAAGCCGGAAGCCATTCTCGTGGAGGATGCAACCTGATTGGAAAAGTACAAGGGCAGGGAGAATGAAGCATTGTAAGGTGCTGGAAGGCCGGGAATTATTCAGGGCATGCAAATTACGACATTTTCACTTTTGAGATCTTTCCTAGCTATTTCCATCGCTCTTCTGACTGCGGGCAGCGGCCTTGCGGCCGAGTCCGAAAAGAAGCCGCTCAAGATTGTTTTCATGATGGGGCAGTCCAATATGGTGGGCTATTCGAGGCCGGGAACTGCATGGTACCTTACCCAGCCAGCCTACATGCCTCCTGCCGAAGTGGGGGAGAAGACTTCCAAATATTTCAACTGGGACCACTACTGGTCGGGCGTGCGCTATGCGTATGGCGACTCCGAGGAGTACGGCGCCAAGGGTGAAGCGCTCTTGGAAGAACGCTCAGCGTTACGCAGTCTCTGGCGTCAACGGTATTATAATAATTTCGGCAGAAATGCGGAAGAAGATAACTGGAACTACAAGGTATGGGGAAAGCCGCCTCATGACCTCGAGCGTTTCAAGGGAATGGATATGCGGAATTTCATGAAGATTTTCCTGCACGAGAAGGCTGTAGAGGCAGGACT
>Ga0307935_1000174_pt1 | contig 31538 bp, 23 predicted proteins | sample OrgLakmetageno92_FD_201827 | JGI IMG/M metagenome (GOLD analysis project Ga0307935, IMG submission 201827) | Saline water microbial communities from Organic Lake, Antarctica - #92 | ecosystem: Environmental > Aquatic > Non-marine Saline and Alkaline > Saline | place: Antarctica: Organic Lake...
TTCTAAGACACACGAGTAGGGTTTCACCCCATCGCCAACGCCGCGAGTTAAAAATAGATTCACCTCACCCGAATTCATACGGCATCTATTCATGACATTATCCTTACCCAGAGTTTTAGCGCTCTCCCTTGCCGCCACAAGTTCTATCATCCTCGGAGCAGGTAAAGATGATGCCGGTGGCACCTTGGGATTTTACCTCGAAAACGACCTTTTTGCCGATACCGACCAACATTATACCAGCGGCGTAAAAATTAGCTGGAGCTCTCGCGACCTCGAGCAACTAAGCGATTCGAGCTATGCCAGTCCGTTCTTACCGGTCTTTAACTTGCTCCCATACATCAATGCTGCCGACTACCAGAAAAATCTCGTCTGTGCGCTGGGGCAAAATATTTACACTCCGGTAAACACCAATGCTAGGGGCCTAATTCCCGACGATCGTCCGTACGCCGGCTGGCTCTACCTCGGGCTTGGTGTTGTTTGGAAGAACGAAGATATACGCAACTCTCTTGTGCTCGATATCGGTTTGATCGGTCCTTGGTCCTATGGCCAAGAGACCCAAAAATTCATCCATGACCTACGCGGCTTTGATTCACCAAACGGCTGGGACAACCAACTTGAGAACGAGATCGGTTTCACCCTTGCCTACGAGCGCATGTGGCGCTGGCCCAAGCACGAGCGCCGCAGCGGCTTGGATTGGGAGATACTTCCCCACGCCGGTCTTGCCCTCGGGACAGTGGCAACCTTTGCCAACTTCGGTGCGGAGATGCGCGTGGGCCTGAACTTGCCGGACGACTTCGGCACCTCTTCAATCAGCTCCGCCGCCACCACCTCGACTCCGGTCGACGGAGCCATCGGAGCCTACCGCTCGCGCTTCGACCTCGGTGCCTATGCCTTCGTGCGCGTGGATGGCCGAGCAGTGGCCCGGAACATCTTTCTTGATGGCAACACCTTCACCGACAGCGCCTCAGTCAGTCGGAACCCGCTAGTCGCCGACCTAAGTGCGGGCGTAGCGATGAACTACAAAAACACCAAGATCGCCTACGCGCTAGTTTACCGAACCGAGGAATTCAAAGGTCAAAAGGAAGGGCAAACCTTTGGCACTGTCTCGCTGAACTGGACGCTCTAATAGACGAGGTGGTAAATGGAGTTGGCGCTTGCAGAGTAGCATGACACCACATTCAAACTCCGGTTAGTCCTGCGGATTCGATAATGCTCCTGCCGCGTAAACCACACCGTGGATGAATTCCATTTTCTCAATAACCCGATCGCTCAGGACAAAAGGATAAAGATCCCCAGAGCCGATGCTGCGGCCCAACTGGTTGATCCGGAAAGATGTGTTTAGCCAGAGTTTTATGCTCGCACGGAAGTCTGAAACACACTCGCTTTCGTCGTCGGCTATAAGGCCAACGGCACGCGATGTTTCCACCACATCACGCATGTGTAGGAAATGCGCAAACGTCTCCGCCCAGTCCTCCCATGGATGTGATGCTGCATAGGAGGAGATGAAATCTTCTTTCCAGAAATCATCAGCAGGCTTGGCGTAGTGCGCGCGCAATGCATCCCCGTAAGAAACGCTCTCATCACCAAAAACCGCTCGAAACTCATCGATCTTTCCAGCATCCGCAATAAGCCTGTCCCAATAATAGTGGCCAATCTCGTGCCGAAAATGCCCAAGCAAGGTTCGATAGCGTTCGCCAAGTTGCTGCCTGCGCGCTTCCAGCATTGCCTTGTCCGCCTCCCCAAGCTCAATAGTAATCACTCCGTTAGAATGACCAGTTAGCACCTTCGCATCGCTTTCCTCTTCGGAAAGAAAATGAAAAGACAATCCTTTGACTGGGTCCTCAGATTTCGAAACCGGAGAAATACCGAGCTGGAACAGAGAGAAAAGCAGTCGCCGCTTCTCCCGCTCCATCTCCGCCCAGAGTCCAAGATTCTCTTCCTTGCCGAGATCAGGCGTCATTTCAGTGAACAGGCATGATCCGCAATAGGGCGATTCGTGGCCCGCATCGACAAATTGGTTACAGCAACCATAGTCCAGCGAGTTTTTACAGAGCCGGTAGAGCTTGCCATCTCGTCCAGTCGCCTCGCCGTTTTCACCTACCGTAACCGAGCGAATTTCATAGCTCCTCGGCATCACGCCCAGTGTGCAGCCACAGCCAAGGCAGAGGCTGTTCTCAAAAAATACTGCTGTGCCGCAGTTATCGCACTGGAAGGTTTTCATATTGGCGGTGAAGGAATGGGCGGACTAAGGGGAGATTCCAATGAGAATTTTCGTAAAAGAAATCGATCACGTTGATTGGCTCCCCTGAATTTACGCTGTAAATTTTTTGCTATTCATTCGGTAACGGATGTAACCTCTTCGCACAGAACCAAATCCCGACTCACTTAGACACATAACTGACACGCGAAATGAAGTATTCCTCACACATCGAAAATCCAGACGTTGTTCTAATCGGGAGCGGCGTCATGTCTGCTAATCTCGGTGTTCTACTCAAGAAACTCGATCCAAATCTCAAGATCCAAGTTTACGAAGTCACGGAAGGAGCCGCCGAGGAAAGCTCGCACGGCTGGAATAACGCAGGAACCGGACACGCGGGGATTTGCGAGCTCAGCTACACTCCAAAACGCGAAGCTGACGGCAGCGTTGACGTCTCCAACGTGGTGAAAATCTTCGAACAATTTGAATATTCTCGCCAGTTCTGGAGCTACGCAGTCTCAGAGGGCATGGTGGAAAAGCCTGAGGAATTCATCAATCCGGTCCCACACTTGAGTTTCGTCCACGGACAGGAACAGGTCGACTTCCTCAAAGCCCGTCACCAAGGAATGGCAGCACACCATTTCTTCTCCGAAATGGAATACAGCACAGAGCCCGAGACCATCGAAGGCTGGGCCCCATTGCTCACCGAAGAACGTGGCGATGTCCCTATCGCCGCCACAAAAATGGATTCCGGCACGGACGTGAATTTTGGAAATATTTCCCGAAAGTTACTCGACTGGTTGGAACAACAGGATGGCTGTGGAATTGCAACCGGGCACCGTGTCACTGATCTCAGTAAAACCGCCACCGGCTGGAACCTGAGCGCTAAGAATCTTAAAACCGGTGAGGTGAAAAAAAATGCCACAAAATTCGTTTTCGTCGGCGCAGGCGGCGGCAGCCTTCCCCTTCTCCAGAAAAGCGGAATCCCAGAAGCAAAAGGACTCGGCGGCTTCCCTATCGGTGGGCAATGGCTGGTATGCGACAACCCAGAAATCGTCGCGCGTCATGAGGCAAAGGTGTATGGCCAAGCTCTCGACGCCGCGCCCACGATGGCAGTCCCCCACCTCGACACGCGTATTCTTGACGGTAAAAAAACGCTTCTCTTCGGCCCCTTCGCGGCGTGGACTACCAAGTTCCTTCACAAGCAGGGCAGCTACTTCGACTTACCCCTCTCGGTAAAACCAGACAACATCGCCACCCTTATCAAGATCGGTATACACAATCTCGATTTGGTGAAATATCTGGTTCAGCAAGGAACACAGAGCATGGCGGATCGCATGAAAGTTCTGCACGTCTTTTATCCCAGTGCTGAAGCCAAGGACTGGAAACTTATCGATGCTGGCATCCGTGTGCAGGCAATCAAAAAGACGGATGGTGAAGCCGGAATCGTTCACTACGGCACAGAGGTCATCACAAATGCAGACCGCACCATCTCAGCTCTTCTTGGTGCATCGCCGGGCGCGTCCGTTTCTGTGCATATCGTGCTTGAGGTCATCAAGAAATGCTTCCCCGAGATGCTCGAAACAGAGGACGGAAAAAGCCGCATGAAGGCCATGATACCCAACTACGACGTCGATATCAAAAAGCCAGAAAACGCCGCCTATTTCCGCGAGATCTCCGCAACGGCAACCACGCGCCTCAAACTAGCTCGATAATCTTCGCTTATTTCCCGCGTATCTCCTTCACCTCCCAGAAGCAGATACGTTTCAGAAGCGTATCGCTGATGTTTCGTATCAACTCGCGTGCATTCACTGATAATGACCCACGATCTTAGCCCACGCTTTAAGGACTCCGTCTACTCCGCAACCGGCGCGGCCGCGATGGAAGTCGTAGAGCAAATTCAAGAGCTCTGGAGCGGATACGGTCAGATCCTCCGCATCCACCTGGATGGAACTACCAGCACCACGATCATCGCTAAGCATGTGCGAGTCCCCAACGCAGCCAACCACCCGCGCGGTTGGAACTCAAACATCTCCCACCAACGGAAGCTCAAATCCTATCAGGTCGAGACCGCTTGGTATCGTCAATGGAGCGAGCAGTGCGGAGCCGACTGCCGTATCCCAAAACTCCTCACTTTCGATCAGCACGAAGATGAAATCCTATTGGTCCTAGAAGATCTCGACGCTGCCGGATATCCCGTGCGCCTCAACTCTGTCTCAACCACCCAACTCAAAACCTGCCTCGATTGGCTCGCCAACTTTCACGCCACCTTCATGTCAGCCAAACCCCAAGACCTCTGGGAAACCGGCACCTACTGGCATCTCGCCACCCGCAGCGATGAACTTGAAGCCCTCGATGACCTGCCATTGAAAAACGCCGCACCGGCAATCAATCGCATTCTCTGCGACGCACGCTATCAAACCCTCGTCCACGGCGATGCCAAACTCGCCAACTTCTGTTTCTCCGAATCCGGTGACCAAGTCGCCGCCGTCGACTTCCAATACGTCGGCGGCGGGTGCGGGATGAAAGACATTGCCTATTTCATCGGCTCTTGCCTCGACGAATCTTCCTGCGAACAACGAGAGACCGAGCTCTTAGACCACTACTTCGCCACACTTCGCACTGCCCTCACCTCAAAACACCCAGACATCGATTCAGCAGCGGTCGAAGCGGAATGGCGCATCCTCTTCCCCATCGCCTGGACCGACTTCCACCGCTTCATCAAAGGCTGGAGCCCCGGCCACTGGAAGATCAACTCCTACAGCGAACGTCTCGCCCGCGAGGTCGTGGCTAGGCTTTGAGGGCGCAATCGATTCACTTAATCTGTTTCCTCAATTTACCGACCAATTCCATAAACTCGGCACGCTCTTCGTTTCCATCATCCTGCAGACCCGGCTCGGCCAGTTCCTGAACAGCATTCCATGGGATATCAGAGACATCATTCATACCGCGCAGTTTCATCCCGAACATGGCAACTGCGGTGGCGAATTGGAAATCGGATCCCGCCTCTTGCCAAGCAGTCGCCGCACCTTTGACAACCGTTTCCTGCAAGGCGCTGATGTCACCCTCAGGATGCTTGTGGCGCAGCTTTAGTGTAAGCCACTCATCACTGGGCTCCGCTAGGGTTTTCCCCTGAGGTTTCACCTTTTGATATTTAAGCGGATCAACCCCACCACCATTCGGCTGCGGCAACCCGGCAGGAACGATCTCATAAAACGCAGTCACTGTGTGCCCTGCACCGATATCACCGGCATCGACTTTGTCATTGTTGAAATCCTCATCTTTAAGCACTCGATTGGCATAACCGATCAAGCGATAAGAGCCGACTTTCTGTGGATTGAATTCCACCTGAATCTTCACATCCTTCGCAATCGTGATGAGCGAACCCGTCAGGTTCTCAAGGAACACCTTGCGGCTTTCACGAATGCTATCGATGTAAAAATAGTTGCCGTTGCCGTCGTTGCTAATCGCTTCGAACATCGAGTCATTCAGGTTACCCGTTCCGAACGCGAGAGCACTCAGATAGATATTTTTCGCTGCGCGCTCTTTAACGAGTTTCACCAAAGCCTCATTGCCGGTGACACCCACATTGAAGTCACCATCGCTGGCGAGAATGACGCGATTGACACCACCATCGATGAAGTTCTCCATCGCCAGCTGATAAGCCCGGGTGATACCGGCACCACCGTTGGTCGATCCACCAGCCTCCAGCTTACCCAGAGCTTCCAATGCTTGTACCCGCCCCGATTCCGTCATCTTAGTCGGCGGCAGCACGACTCCCTCACGCCCAGCATAGACGACATAGGAAACACTGTCCCGCTCGTCGAGCTGATGCAGCAGAAGCTTTAAAGAGTCTTTGACCAGAGGCAGTTTATTACTGCCCTGCATCGAGCCGGAAACATCGATCAGAAATACTAGATTTGAAACCGGCCGTTTCTCGCGGGCAATTTCACGCCCCTTGATTCCGAATTTCACCAACAGGCTATTTTCGTTCCATGGACAGGTGGCCAGCTCGGTATGAACCGCGAACGCGTCGTCTCCAACAGGTGGTTCATAGTTATATTTAAAAGCATTGATACACTCCTCGATTCGAACCGCATCGGAGGGAATCTCACGTCCTTCGCGAATCATGCGCCGGATGTTTGCGTAGGACGCCGTATCGACGTCGATGGAAAAGGTGGACAAAGGGTTCTCCACCGGACGCTGCCATGAGGGATCGGTGAGCTGTCCGTAGCGCTCAGTGTTCATTAAATCATCACGCAGCCGTAGCATCTGCCTCTTACTCACAGCACTACCGCCCCCATCTCCACTGAGCTGCTTGCCTCCCCAACCTTGCCCGAAACTTTCTGCTGTTCCAAAATCCACAGATGACTCATTCACAGCAATCTCTGGAAGCGGCACTTGGACTGATGACGCTGAAGCACTACCAATGACCTTAGCAATCGAACCGCTTGGAGCAGATGGTTTGTTCTGACTCACCGCTCCCAAATCCTCATTGAGGCGCGCCAACTGCTCTCGGTTTTCTTTGAATTTCTTCTTCGCTTCGGCATATTTTTGATGTGACTCATTCTTAGCTCCGTTGTCGCTAGTGTATTCAAGTGACTTAGTTCTCCCTATCTGTCCTAACTCCTTGCGATTTTCGTCAATTTCTTCTTCAAGATCGCGGATCGTGACTTTTATTTCAGCGAGCTCTTGCTGACGAGAATTTTGAGTTTCAAGATTCGCCATTGCAGGCTCATTTTCCCGAGATGTGTTAACCACAAAAACGGCCAGTCCGCCTAGAGCAAGCATTGCGGCAATAGAGCCCAATCGCCTCGGCCACTTTGGACGAATATGCACGCGACTTGGAACCTTCTCCTCATTAAGTGCGGTTTCAATATCCGCAAGCACCTGTTCACGATCGTTGCGGTTTTGCTCGTGCAACAGTGCGTCGAGCATTTGATCTTCAAGTTTTTCCTGATCCGTTTTCATAATCTTAAGAGTTGGTGGTTGGTTTAAGTTGCAGGCAGTGACGCAATGCTTGGCGTGCCCGTTCGAGACGTTTTCGTAAAGTTGCTCCGTTAATATCGAGACGCACCGCTGCTTCCTCTGTGCTAATGTCTTCGTCGTAAAAAACATTGATGCTCTGAGCCAAGGTATCGGGGAGTTGGCCACGGCAGTGAGCGAGCCGGTCGAAAACTTCGGGCCTGTCCGCCTGCCATTCGACAATGGTGCTTTCGATCGCGGCGAGAGCCTCCTCATCCATACTGATTTCTCGATTCCCTCGGCGACATGCTTCGCGCCACTTATTGCGCACAATTCCCCGTAACCAACTTGAAAGATCCCGCGTCACATCGAACTTCCCGATATTCTGCCATGCTGTGACAAAAGCATCTTGGACGACTTCCCCAGCCTTCACTCCGTCTCCGGTGATGATTCTGGCATAAGCGGTCAGTGTGGCGTGGTTTTCACGGACTAATCCGGAGAATATTTCACGGGTCATAATGGGATTTTGTGGAGAAATTTGAACAGTGGCTTTCATGTCTTCTGTCCTTAATTGCGTTTCGACAGCTACTTTGTGACATTTATTTTGAAAGCGGTTAAAATTCTCAGCATCACAGCCAAAGCGCTCTAGGCATCGGTAAACTTTTTCAGGAGTTCTTAAACTGCAGAGGGTATCCATTCGGCGCGATGAAGTAGGGAGTTTCCCCGCCATTCGCACGCACCATCACGCAGCGACCCATGGCTTGATCGACCTCGTATTTCTCCAGTTCGATTTCTTCCAATAATTCCAGAGGCACGGGCCACAGCGGTTTTGGAACAATCTCCAGTAGCACATTTTTTCCGAAATACTCCGCGCAATCCTTGGCATGTAGCCACTTTCCACGCCGTCCCATTGGGTTCAGAAATTCCGCTTCCACCGGCTGACTGGAATTCACATGAGCGAAAATGCATCCCTGCACCAACTGCTGTGTGACGATCTCTTCGTCCCGAAATTTCTCTGGCAGTAGATCTCGGAATTTTTCCACTAGCACCAACTGATGCGTCCGCATCTTCTCCAACTTACGGAAATAATTATCCCGGGCGTCCGGCCCCGGTAGCAGAAATCCGTTTTCCGTTTCAACAGCTAGATAGAATTTGACAGCCAACTCTAGGTGGACCAATAGGCCCGAATTTAAATCTCTCATTAGGAAATCTAGTTCCCCTAGCGTGTGGCCAGCCTCTCGACGGATCTGAATCCCCCGTTCCACCGAGCCGTAGCGCGGAGTGGATTTCAACATCACGGCCAGGGCGTCCTCGTAAAGGTAGCCGAGTTTCTGTTCGAGATTTAACGGAGTGATTCCCTCCGGCATGGCCAAGGATTCGCTGGGAAAAGCTATTGCCTCCGGCAGATCATCCAGAAGGCGAGCCCCTTCAATCATGCTCTGAAAAAGCAGTTTTGAAATAATTTCAGGAGAGTGATTCACCATTTCAAGCAAACACAAATAAACTCACTGCAAGCACGTGGCAGACGCTTCCGGTCAGAACAAACAAATGCCAAATCGCATGATTGTAGGGCAAGCGGTTCCACGCAAAAAATATCACGCCCAGCGTGTAAGCCATTCCACCACCAACCAGCCAACCGAAGCCTGCAATCGGCAAACCTCTCCATAAAGGTGCAATCGCAAGCACGATGATCCAACCCATCAGGAGGTAAAGAGCAGTGGAGAACCAATGATCCTTTTTACCTTTCCATAAAGTCTTCATAAAAACCCCTCCGATAGCCATGAACCAGACCGCGCCGAAAATAACCCAGCCCAGCGGTCCCTTGAGCGTGATTAAGGTGAAGGGCGTGTAGGAGCCAGCGATAAGTAAATAGATACAAATATGGTCAAGCGTTTGGAACCGTGCCTTCCATCGGTGCGTGGTCGCGATGTGATAGAAAGTGGATGAGGAATATAACACGATGAGCGAGATCCCGAATACTACTGCGGAAATCAGCTTCAACGCATCTCCTCCCGCCAATACCAGCATCATGACCAACGCCCCAACGCTGAAGATAATGCCCAACGCATGCGTTACCATGCTCGCCACTTCTTCACGATAAGTGTCGCACAAATAAGAGCGCTCCGGGCTTTCGGTTTCCATATTATTACTCACTGTATCACGCCGGTAGACTCATTTGTCCAGCTGGCGCTTCACGCTTCCGCTTATCAAAGCACTGTAAAGTGAGTGGATGAAGGCAACACCTATAAGAACACAAGTCGCCGAAAAATATTGGATGGTTTAAAAATCAAAACGGAAACCCGCCGCCTTTACCACCGCCCTGGCCACCCATACCGCCGAGGCCCTTCATCATGTCTCCCATTCCACCGGCTCCGCCCATTTGCTTCATGAGGTTTTTCATCTGGCCGGGCTTCTTCATCATCTTGCGCATTTGCGCGAATTGTTTGATGAGCTGGTTGACCTGCATCAAATTGGTGCCCGATCCCGCAGCGATGCGCTGACGGCGTGAGGCTTTGATGATTTCCGGACGGGAGCGCTCCAACGGAGTCATCGAAAGCACGATCGCTTCAGTCTTCTTGAGTTTGCTGCTATCGAGCGCGCCAGATGGCAGTTGTTTTTTGATCTTATTGAAACCGGGCATCATCCCCAACAATCCTTCCAACGGGCCGAGACTCTGGATCATTTTCATCTGATCGAGGAAATCATTGAAATCAAATTTCCCCTGCTGCATGCGCTTCACAGAGCGCATCGCATCCTCTTCGTTGACCTTGTCGGCCACGCTCTCGACCATTCCGACAATGTCACCCATGCCGAGAATTCGATCCGCCATGCGAGATGGGTGGAACTCGATTAACTGATCCAGCTTCTCCCCTTCACCGGCGTATTTGATCGGCTTGCCAGTGACTTCACGCATGGAAAGTGCGGCACCACCGCGTGCATCACCATCAAGTTTAGTTAGAACTATTCCCGAGATCCCAACGGCATCGTCGAAATGCGTGGCTACGGAAACGGCTTTCTGACCGGTCGCTGCATCCGCTACCAGTAGGGTTTCTTTGGGCTTGAGGAAATCGTTAAGCTCCTTGAGTTCGATGATGAGTTTTTCGTCAATCTCTTGCCGTCCTGCGGTATCGAAGATTAAGACGGTAGCTCCGATGGAATCGCCATGAGCAATCGCCTCGCGCGCGACTTTGATCATATCCTTCTCACCTTCTTTTGGAGCGAATACCGGCACGTCCGCTTGGCCTGCCAAGGTCACCAACTGGTCAATCGCAGCCGGGCGATAAAGGTCACAGGCAACGAGTAATGGCCGCCGGCCGTCTTTCTTGAGCCGGAGAGCAAGCTTCGCAGAGGTCGTGGTTTTACCAGCACCATTGAGGCCCACCATGAGGATGCGTGCCGGCGGGTTCAGGTCCAGCGGCACGTTATCGCCACCCAGAACGCGGGTGAGCTCGTCTTGAAAAAGTTTGACGATCTGCTCACCAGGTTTGATCGACTTAAGGACGTTCTCGCCCATCGATCCTTCTTTCACGCGCGCTATCAGCTCTTTGGCAACGCCGAACTCCACATCAGCTTCAAGCAAGGCAATACGAATCTCCCTCAGAGCATCGATGATGTTCTTTTCGGAAATTTTACCGACACCGCGTAGGTCACGGAAAGTTTTGTCTAGGCTATCGCTGAGGCTGGAAAACATGGGGGAACCATAATTTTAAAGATTCAAAGCTCAACTGCGAATTCACATGTATTGAAACAGAAGAAGATTGAACCGCTAAGTCCGCCCAAAAAACCAAGTTGTACGGTAATTATAGAACGGGAAATCCTAGATACAGAACGTGGTTTCAACTTAAAACCTCAAATTAAAAAAACCTTCACTTATCTTGCTTCTCGAACTTGGCGGTTCAATTTCCGCAAAAAAACCACGGATTCCAGAGCTTTCTCCCCTGGGTTTAGTTCTCTGGTTTCGCCTTCTCCGTTTTTTATTTGGATGAAATCCCCCACAAGCTACTCATAACCATATGCGTTTTCTCATTTTTCTATTTCTCTTAGCGTTTGGCCTCCCTGCCTTCGCGCAGAAACCCGAATCGATCGCGACTTTAACTCCAGAAGTCTCATCAGTGGCTCCGGGAGAATCGTTCACTATCGCACTTAAATTGGTGCACCCACAGGAATGGCATAGTTACTACAAGAACTCCGGCGGGGTTGAGTTACCACCGGTGATTTCTTGGGAGCTTCCAGAAGGAGCGAGCGCTGGCGAAATTCAGTGGCCGACTCCAGAAGTCAAAGACGGCTTTGGCGGAAAAAGTTTTATCTACAACGGATCGCCGGTATTTCTGATCGAGATTGATCCGGGAACATCCATATCCCTCGGTGATTCATTCACTCTCACCGCCAGCGCAAAATGGCAAATCTGCAAGCTCTCATGCATCAGCGAGAACGCAAATTTCACCCTCAGCCTACCAATTACGGAGACATCTGAACTGGACCAAAACCAAGTAGCCTCCTTCTCCGCAGCACGCGCCGCGATCCCATCAGATCTACCCGCATCGGTGACCGTTTCCATTCAACCCTCAGACAAGCCTGCGGATTTCATCCAGCTCAAGCTCGACGGCCTTGAATCCAAGCCAAACGATTTTATACCAAACGAGGCTTACCTCAAACCACTCTCCGCTGCAGGTGAGATCGCCGGAACCGATACGGGCTTCCTAATCACTCTGGAGCGGAAAAAAACTGACTTTTTCGATGAGCCAATTCCACAAGGGAATGCCGTTACAGGAATCCTAGTGGGAGAGCAAAACTTCAAGCTCACCAGTATTACCGACGCGGAAGCCTCAGGAATCAGCGAGCCATCTCCCACTCAGAAATCTTTACCCTTTCACAAACTCCTCTCAGTCCTCGGTGGGATGTTTTTGGGCGGCCTGATACTGAACCTTATGCCATGTGTGTTCCCAGTGATTGGTTTAAAGATCATGGGCTTCGTTCAACAGGCGGGAGAGGACCGCCGCTCCATCGCTCTTCATGGTGTGAGTTTTGCAATTGGTGTTCTTGCTTCTTTCGGCGTCCTAAGTGGAATCCTTTTCGCTGTCCGAACCGCCGCTCTCAAATCGGGCGGAGACAGCATCGGCTGGGGCTACCAACTCCAGAACCCCATCGTAGTCCTGGTGCTACTGCTCCTGATGTTCATCTTAGGGCTGAATATGTTCGGACTCTTTGAGCTCGGCACATCAGCTACTTCGGTCGGCGGGAAGTTGCAGAATAAAAGCGGCCATGGCGGTTCATTCTTCTCAGGCATTCTCGCTACCGTCGTCGCCACACCTTGCTCAGGCCCCTTCCTCGGAGTCGCCATTGGCGCAACCATGGCACTGCCTCCGATACAGTTTTTTTCTGGGTTTACTGCGATGGCGCTTGGCCTCGCACTTCCCTACCTTCTACTTTCGATCTTCCCTTCTCTCGTTGAAAAACTTCCCAGACCGGGCGCTTGGATGGAGTCATTCAAACAAGCAATGTCCTTTCTATTATTTGGCACGGCTGGATACCTTCTCTGGGTTTATTCCGGATTGATCGGCCAAGAAGCCCTGCTTGCACCGTTGCTCGGTCTCAGTCTTATCGCGACCGGAGCATGGGTTTACGGTAGATGGTTTCTCCCCCACCGCTCAAAGCACGCTCGGTTTATTTCTCTATTACTGACCTTGGTGTTCGTAGGAGTCGGTATTTTCATCAGCCTGCCACAGAAGCAAAACAAGCTTTGGGAACCTTGGTCCGAGGCAAGGGTCGCGGCGCTGCTCTCTGAAGGCTCGCCGGTCTACGTCGATTTCACAGCCCAGTGGTGTCTGACTTGCCAAGTGAACAAAAAATTCGCCTATACCGATGAGGTTCTAGAGCTCGCGAAAAAGAAAGGCGTCGTTTTTCTTAAAGCGGATAAGACACGTCCGAATCCAGCGATTGAAGCGCGACTAGATGAACTTGGACGGACCGCGATCCCAGTAAATGTGCTTATGATTCCAGGCGAGGACCCAGTGATCACTCCAGAAGTTCTGACACCAAAACTGCTGGTAGAACTGTTCAACACAATCTCGGATTAACTGAAGATAAGAGTGGTATTTGTAATCCCATCTATTCGGTGAAAACCGCTCTGTAAAATCTTGTGCTTAACCCATCACCTAGACTTCCCCGCCGCAAGACAGTCGGCCATACGAGGGAACAGCCAAAGGTGAAGCGGTAAAACAGAATACCAATAAAGCCGACCCAGTAAACCGCGTGGCCGAAACGTGGCAGTCTGGATCAAATGAGTTTCAGTAATCTCAAAATCCAACCATGCCTCCCCTGGGACTTTCATTTCCGCGAATAGAATCAATCTGGCGGATTTAGTATCGCTTTCACTATCCGCGAGCAGCACACGCCAGAAGTCCAATGCGTCTCCCGGAAATAGCTCAACTGGATGGCGACGGCCTCGCCTGACGCCTGTACCTCCCATCAAGCGATCCATGGCACCCCGCACCTTCCAAGCCCAATTCATCGAAGGCCAGCCGTTCTTCCCACCGATCGACCAGACCGCGCGAACAACCTCTTCACGATTCGCACTGAGCGCGACCTCTTGACGGTCACGCAGCACCCCGTGCTCGGGAACTTTGATAGAACGGAAAAACTCTGGATTTAACCGGCCAGACGAAAGCGAATCAATCCATGATGAGGGAACCCGGTTTTGAGCAATTCTGACAAACGCTCTCTCGATTGCCTCCTCGTAGCTCAGCATCCGTTGGGGTATCAGGCTCTTGATTTTATCATCACTACAAACCGTTTCGTTCTCCAAGGATTCAACCAAAGTTTTTGCGAGCAAAAGAGTGGTTGGCGTCACCAAGCGCAACCAATGCGCAGATAATCGCGGTGTCAGGAATGGAACTGAAATCAGCCAGCGTTTCAAACCACGCTTCTCGGCGTAGATCTCGAGTAAGTCTCGGTAGGTCATCACCTCGGGCCCACCGATATCGAATTCTCCACCACACGTCTCCTTCGCGTTCAGGCAACCGCTCAAGTAGCCGATCACATTCCGTATCGCAATCGGCTGGCAGCGAGTGCGCGTCCACTTCGGAGTCAGCATCACCGGTAATTTCTCAGCTAAATCTCGGATGATCTCAAACGAAGCCGAACCCGAACCAACAATGATCGAAGCTCTGAAAGTAGTAACTGGAACATCACCCACGCGTAGCCTGCGATTCACGTTCTCCCGCGATTCCAGATGACTAGAAAGATCATCCTTCGGAACGAGCCCACCTAGGTAAATGATACGGTGAACTTGAGAAGCTCCAACCCAACTTGAGAAGTTCCGCGCGCAGGCTTCTTCCTTTTCTTCGAAGCCTCTTCCAGATCCCATAGAATGCAGTAAGTAGAATGCTGCATCGAATTCACCCTCAAGGGTTGGCAGGGACTCGGGCTCCAGCATGTCGCCCACCAACAACTCCAACCGACCGTCATCAATAAAGGCCTGGAACTGGGATATTGGGAAACGTGCCTTTTGCCGAACCAAAGCTTTCACCTCATGGCCGGCTTCAAGTAATTCGGGCAATAGGCGCAGGCCAATATAGCCATTCGCTCCGGTAACAAAAATTCTCACAGATGAATGGTAACGCGCCTGGCATAGAACGCAAGAAGGGGTGACTTTTCAGCCACCCCTTCAGATTTATAAAACAAAATTCGCTTAGACCTCAGCCTTGATATCCATCGCGGCATACTCGCCATCCTTGCGGCGGTAGATGATGGTCAGGCAATCCCGGCGGGCACTCTTATAAAGCACGAATGGACGCTGCGTGAGCTCAAGCTCCATGATCGCATCCTCTTTATACATTGTTTTCACCGCGTAGTTATCTGGAAATACGATAAATGGCTCTGGATCTAACTCGGACTCCTCGGGGTGATCCATCGCTGTATCATTAAAATACCTCTCCTCAATGTAACGAATTGACTCGTTGCGATGCGGACGATTCTTTTTCAGCAACCGGGTTTTGTGCTTCCGCATACGACGCGCGATTTTTTCAATCGTTTCATCAAGGGCGGCATACATGTCACGCCCTTCGGTATGCGCTTCAATGGTGATGTGGTTTGTACAAAAGAGGATAATCTCAGCGATTTGACGGTTTTTTTGAACGTCCAGGATCGCTTTCGCCTCAATGATCTTGGGGTAATCAAGATGCAGCCCTTCAATTTTCTTACGGGCATATTCACGGAGAGAATCGGTCACTTGTTCGTGCCTCACCGTCACGGTGATTGGCAGATTGACGTTTGCAGTTTGCATATTTCTTAATGTTTTAGGTTAGGTTCCGACGATGGCTTTAGATACCTCGTCCATCAATTACCCTGATCCATCTCTCAGATAATTGCCATGCATAAGTTGTAAAAAATACCTTTTCCGATGGGAAAGACCGTAGCTTCGGGACTCCGGTGAAACAGACTTCGATTCAGCCTCACTCAACTTCGTCACGAATACTAGATTCGAGAACGGATTTACGCGAATAAAGTTCGCGGTTTGACGCTTGAAACTCTGCTTTGAGTCTTACTTGAAGTTTCGAAAGATCCACCAACCGATACCCAAGAAATTTCCAATCGCCGTCGTTTCCATCATGCTCGATACCGATCAAAAGATGACTCGCATCTTCTGTGATTTTCAAGGTCCGTTCCTTTGGTTCGAAGTAGAAAGTCCGCAAACTACTGCGGAGTGAGCCACGCTCCATCAGCTTTGGATCCAAGTAATAGATATCACCTGTCGCTTCGTCGGTAATCGTGAGATCCGGATAACCGCTCCTCTGCGCCTTGCCTTCGAGATTTTTTGGAATCGAACAGCGAATTCCATCAACCGCTTCGAGCTTCTCAAGTAGGCCATCTTCGAAAAAACGGGACGCCTCATTGATACGCCGTAGCTCTTTAATGGGAGAATCCTCAGCATTCATTTCCGTTATCACCATTCTTGTAGCCTCTCGAATGGCGGTCGCCACCCGATCTGCGGAGACGCGGCCGCGTAGCGGAATCACCTGTGTTCCCGACGTCGCTTCCACAACTACAGGAAAAGCGAACACTCGAGCGGAAAGCTTCTCCTCGAGCAACCTGCGAATCAACGCAGCATCCGCTGCTTGACGTTCCATTACGCGGACCTCCTTCGCCGCCTGCTCTTTCAAGGTATCCTGAAATTGCCATTTTGGTAACGCAGGCGTCGTGGATTCCTTGGTGGCGATATAAATGATCACACCGAGCCCGATTAGAGCGAAGATCACCTGTAGAACTCGTTGTTTCATCGGATGGTTTCCTATTTGAAAAATTTCAACTCATTGCCTGGCGCAACCGATACCAAGCATCCGTGTTCGGCGTCACCAAAGACCACAGCGGAAGGTCCTCCAGTGCGTAGGTTTTCACCATCCACTCAAGCAAAACCAAAGAAGCAACCGCATCGAAAAGCGCATCATGCCAATTGCGATCCGGCACAAGCTCTCGCACCTTGTCTGCCACCCCGATATCTTCACACAGAATCCCAAGCGAATGCTTTGGCTGTTTCGGCAGCGCCGCGCGGGAGAGCAACAGGGTATCCACCCATGGGTCAAAGGGGTTACCAGGGAACTTTCTCAAGAAGCGTTTCTCCGTACCCTTTGCATGTGCTACCGGCACCGCGCCCTCACCGAGCCGATTGTTCACTTCCGGCCATAGCGAAAGCAGGCTGGGCGCACCGCCGAGCATGCCTTCGTCGATTCCGTGAATCTTCTTTGCATACCAGTCCACCTCACCCACGCGCTCAAGATAGGAAACATAGAAATCATCAAAGCCATTTTCCACCGACCAAGTCCCCATTCCGATTTGCACCGGCCAATCCTCTTTACCGCGCTGAGCACCCGCTCCCTCGAAATCGATTCCCGCGAATACGACATCCCGCACTTTTCTCTGATCCTTCACCTGCTTATCTTCACCACTACCGATTTTTTCACAACCTCCGAATCCGGATCTTTCCCGTCTTTCCCGAGATTTGAACTTTGATGTTTCGGCATTGGCTGCCCAACATTCCCGACATGTCCGCACCGACTCCCATGATGGCCCAATACCTCGGTATGAGGAAAAGCCTGCCTGCCGACATAATCCTGTTCTACCGACTCGGGGATTTTTACGAAATGTTCTTTGATGACGCGAAGACCGCAGCTCCCATCATGAACGTCGCCCTCACTAAGCGCGGCGGCACTCCCATGTGCGGCGTCCCCTACCACGCCGCGCAGAACTACATCGCCCGGCTCCTGAAGGCGGGGAAACGCGTCGCAATTGCCGAGCAAACCTCAGAAGCCGTCCCAGGAAAACTGGTCGATCGCGAGATAGCGCGCATTCTCACTGCCGGCTCCATCGACGATCTAACACTCCTCGATGACCAACGCCCGAATTACCTAGCAGCCCTCTCCAAGGTAGGCAAATGCTACGGCCTCGCTGCGATCGATCATACCACTGGCGAATTTATCATCGCGGAATTTTCGGATTCCTCACAGCTCGTCGACGAGCTCACACGCATCTCCCCTTCCGAACTCCTCATTCCAGATCACCAAATTTCAGATTTTTCCGAAAACCATCCGCACGCACTTCCTTACGACGGCTACACCTTTCAGCCAGAGCACGCAGTGGACCTCGTAAAATCTCATTTCAACGTGCATTCGCTCGACGGATTCGGCTGCGCGGACCTACATGCCGCATCTGCCGCGGCGGGAGCAGCCCTGCATTATCTTGTCCATCAGCTCCGCCGTCCCTGCGAACATCTCAACCCACCGCGGTTGTTAGAAAATGACAAACACGTCCTGATCGACTCAGCATCACAGCGCAACCTCGACTTGGTCGAATCCCGCTCCGGTCCCAAGCACACCCTGCTCGCCGTCCTCGATAAAACCCAGACTCCCATGGGGGGCCGCCTGTTACGCAGCTGGCTACTTCACCCACTCCGCGACCTCAAAACCCTACAGGCCCGTCAAACAACCATCGCAGCCCTCCTTGCGGAGCCTTTCCTACTCTCCAAAGCCCGCGAGTCCTTAAAAAACATCCGCGATATCGAGCGCACCACCTCCCGCCTCTCCCAGAACTCCGGAAATCCACGAGACCTCCAGTCCCTCGCCGTCTCCCTCGCCCACATCCCTCCTCTGAAAGAGGACATTTCCCCACTGATCACTGATCACTCAGCACTGGTTACATCTCTCCACCCACTCCCCGAGCTCCGCAAAACCCTGGAAACCGCCCTCTCCGATGAACCTCCCGCCAATCTCAAGGACGGCAATATCATTCGCGACGGCCATTCCGCCGACCTCGACGAACTCCGCGCCGCCTCTCGCGGAGGCAAAGACTGGATCGCCCGCCTTCAGGAAGACGAACGCAAACGCACCGGCATCGACTCCCTGAAAATCAAATTTAATAACGTCTTCGGCTACTTCATCGAAATCACTAGCCGCCACTTGGAGAAAGTCCCTGACGATTACACACGCAAACAAACCATGGCCAACGCAGAGCGCTACATCACCCCCGCGCTCAAGGAAATGGAAAACAAAGTCCTCGGCGCCGAGGAACGCTCCAAACAACTCGAATACGAACTTTTCCTCGAACTCCGCCAAGAAGTCATTTCCCACATTAAAGAGCTCAAGGAAACTGCCGCCGCAATTGCAGAAATCGATACCCTCTGCGCACTCGCCGAAACTGCCCAAATTCATCGCCACTGCCGCCCATCTCTCACCGAAGGCACCGAGCTCATTATCGAAAACGGTAGGCACCCCGTGCTCGAACAAACACTCACCGAAACCAAATTCGTCCCCAACGACACCGAACTACTCCCCGAATCAAGCCGCCTACAAATTCTCACTGGCCCCAACATGGCCGGAAAATCCACCTACATCCGTCAGCTCGCCCTCATCACACTCATGGCACAGATCGGCGCCTACGTTCCAGCGGACTCAGCAACCATCGGGATGACGGACCGCATCTTCTGCCGCGTCGGCGCCAGCGACGACCTCTCACGCGGCCAATCCACCTTCATGGTCGAGATGGCGGAAACCTCACTCATCCTCAACCACGCCACCGAGAAATCCCTAGTCATCCTCGACGAGATCGGCCGCGGCACCGCGACCTTCGACGGACTCTCCATCGCCTGGGCCGTCGCCGAGCACCTCCACGATCAAATCAAGTGCCGCACCCTTTTCGCCACTCACTACCACGAGCTTACCGACCTCGCAAATACTAGAGACGCAGTAACCAACTACAACGTCGCCGTGCGCGAATGGAACGAGGAAATCATCTTCCTCCACAAAATCCTCCCCGGCTCCGCCGATAAATCCTACGGCATCCAAGTCGCCCGCCTCGCCGGCCTCCCAAAGCCCGTTCTCGACCGCGCCAAATCCATCCTCTCTCACCTAGAGATGAATTCCTCCAAACCCGACTCCAAGGAGAAACACCCGAAACCAAAAACCACCAAACTTGAAGACTCCCTCCCCCAAGCAAACTCTCCGCAGCTCAACCTCTTCGATTTTTAGAGATACGTCTAAAATCCCCCTATCCGCTGCCGTTATATCCACATGTCCTTCAGATGCATTGCTATCGGAATTCTATTCCTGACGTCCTGTCAAAATTCGGAAACTAAAAATTCACCTTCTCTCGCAGGCTTCGAAATTCCCAATTTACCGGAGACATCTTTATCCATCGCCGCTCAAAACTCCGAAGTCCGATGGATTGAAGTTGTAGCGAATTCCAAAGGAACCAGTCTTTTCCGAAACGGCATCCTAATCTCAGATAATCCAGACCCAAGTGACTTTAAAGCATTGCGGGATTCCATAAATGAAACAGGTTACTCTGAATCACTTGTTGTAAGCGCGCAGGCCTCAATCCCTTTTGGCGTTATTACCGAGTCCATTCGATCAGCCGCCGCTTCCGGAACCAGTGAAATCCTGTTCCTCGTTCGCGACAATCGATTCCCAAACCAACCGAGATTCATCCCACTCGCACTTCCCACAATGGATTCGTCTCACGTATTCTCTGACATCGAACCCTACTTTATCCAGATCGGTGACAAAGGCCAAATCTTCACTGGCAGCGGCGCAAGTCAAACATCACTAGATGACAACTCAGATGATAGAAATTTGGAGAAACTTAATAGTCAGCTTGAGCTCTATTCCGCTGCCGGAAAATCAGCTGGTAGCCCAATCATTCCATGCCAGATCTACGTGCATCCCGAAGCCAGCTACCAACGAATGATCGACCTCCTTTCGTTAATTCAGAAATGGGATATAACCCCCTACTTCACCACTCTGAGCCCCGATCTATATCCAAAACCGGACAAACCTCAACGCATTCAAAGAAAGCCATCTTCTCCAGGCGGTGCTCTAAGAAAAATTCAGCCAAAATAATTTCATTCCCCCGCTCCGGTGTAACTGAAAGTTGTAATTCTCATTGAAGAGCGCTAGGTTTCGGAGTGCGAGAGCGGAGTTTTCGGAGTTGTCGCTTTGGACTTACACGGAGGATAAGCGGAACCACGTGCTGTGTGGAGTCCCGGCGCTGCGTTGAGTCCAAAGCGGAAGCTCGCTGTGCTCCGCTTCCGCACTCCGACAATCTACCTGTTCGTATTCATCCGAGATCGGGATTGGAGACTCATGCGGCGGTGTGACTATCTCAACGAAGTTCCGTATCCCCTCGATCTTGACACCACTGCACCACTGCACCATAGTGCAATCATGCGCTTGACCATCAATCTCGACGACGATCTTTACGCGATGGCGCGTAGTCACGCCATCGCGACCAAAACCTCCATCAGCAAGGCGGTGGGAGATCTCTTGCGGCGTAACTCGACGCCTACCCCACCCGACTTCACATCTAAGTCATCAACCCCCAATATTCATCCCAAATCTGGTTTTCCCGTTTCTGTGTCGGGAAGCCACCAGATTACGGAAGAGGATATGCGTCGCGCTATGGTTGATGATCTTGTCCGCCCGCTTGAAATTGCCGGATATTCTCCAGAACAAATTGAAGAGATGTTAAGCGAATGACCTGGCTTCTCGATGGAAACGTTCTGGTTGCGATGTCATTGAACGGCCATCCGCACCATCAGCGAGTGCATAACTGGCTCGCGACCATCAGAGGGGACAAATTCGCAACCTGCCCCGTTACCGAGGGAACGCTGTTACGTCTCCACATGCAGCAGGCTAACAACAAAAAGCCGGTCGCAGCATGGGAAGTTCTTTTAGATCTCCACGCCCACCCCAAGCACAGCTTCTGGCCAGATAATTTTTCCTACACAGAAATCTCCCCCACACGCCTCACTGGCCACCGCCAGATTACCGACGCATGGCTTGCGGAACTCGCTAATCGCAAAGGTGGAAGACTCGCTACCCTTGACGAGCCACTCTCCGCGCTTTGGCCGGACTCCACCACGTTAATTCCTGTCTGAAATCCTGTTAGGAAGCAAGTTGAGGATTAACCAACGAAGCGTGGGAATACTGGGCCTTGCAAGGGCACAAGGCTTTTGAGTGCGTGCGATCGTTCGCCGCTTTCACTCACGGGTCGTTTTACCGGAGTGCCGGGAACTTTCTAAGCCAAAGCTGTATCCGGCATAAGCTTACAAAAGCGGTGATTCTCTACCCACTCAAAAGCCTTCGCCCCGCTTCAGCCAAACCTTCGCCATAACTTGATCGCGCGCCGTGCTCAAAGCGCGATTTATCTTGCCGATAAATTTTAAGAATTCAGCTTTAATTCATGATGCCGAATAAATTTGCATCCTAAGTCTTCCTTTTTGAAATGAGCCTCGAAACTAACGATATTAGCGCTGCGGGACGCATTTCCTCCGCAATCACCGAAGAACTCTCAAAGAGCATTGTCGGCCAACAAGAAATTGTCGCAGGACTGGTTGCTTCTCTGTTTGCAAACGGACACTGCCTCCTGATCGGCGTTCCAGGCCTGGCCAAGACACTCCTCGTCCAATCGGTCGCAAGAGTGCTGGGCGTGGACTTCAAACGCATCCAGTTCACCCCGGATCTCATGCCCTCCGATATCCTCGGCTCCGAGGTCATCCACGAGCATCAGGGGCAAATGGAATTCCGCTTCCGACCCGGTCCGGTTTTCACCAACCTCCTCCTCGCGGATGAGATCAACCGCACGCCCCCGAAAACCCAGTCCGCGCTGCTTGAAGCCATGCAGGAACGCAGCGTCACCATCGCGGGGGAGAACCGCCCTCTTCCCAATCCCTTTATCGTCGTCGCAACGCAAAACCCTATCGAGCACGAGGGCACCTACCCGCTCCCCGAAGCACAGCTAGACCGCTTCATGTTCTCTCTCGATCTCGGCTATCCTTCACGTGAGGACGAGATCGAAATCGTCCGTCGCACCACCATCGGCGATTTCGCACAGACCTCCCCGGTTGTTTCCGGAGAAGAAATCCTTAACATTCAGAAACTGATCCGCGCGATGCCAGTGTCCGACCACATCCTCGCCTACGCGATTGACCTCGCCTCGGCAACGCGCCCGAAGGAATCCAGCGCGACCAAATCTTCCTCGGATTACATCGAGTGGGGAGCGGGACCGCGTGCTTCACAATATCTCATCCTCGGAGCGAAAGCCTTCGCACTCATGGATGGCAGGGCAACACCGGAGGCGGCAGATGTGCGCAAGGTCGCCCCGCAAGTCCTGTCCCACCGTATCGTCCCGAACTACCGCGCTACCGGCGAGGGAATCTCGGCATCCGACATCGTCAAGCGGCTGCTCGAAGAAGTCCCCGAATCGAAATACTAGACTTCCAGTAAACCTCCGTGTCTTCCGTTCCTCCTCCATTGCCTGGCGATAAGATGCGCCGTGCCATGATCGCTGCCAGAGAAGCCGCTCAGGCAGAACGGAATCGCGCACCGGGCACACCACCACCCTTACCCACCAAGATCGTCCCCACACTTCGCGAATCAGCAGAAGCTGCCGCCACAAAACTCATCGAACGCCGTGCGAAAAACCTTCTGGATGAATCAGAACTCGAGCGTTTCCGTAATCTCCTAGTCTTCGCAAAAACTGCGGTCGAGGGCCGCTTCCAAGGCCGCCACAAATCACCCGACCTCGGTGGAGGTGGCGAATTTACCGAATACGTCGCCTACGAACCGGGACGGCCAGTGCAGGACATCGACTGGCATGTCTACGCGCGTAGCAAACGCCTGGTCATCCGCAGATACCGGCAGGAAACCGACATGGACGTCCACCTCCTTATCGATACTTCCGGCTCCATGGCTTACCAAGGCGGAAACAGAGAAACCAAAGGACTACGCGCGGCACGCATCGCCGCATCACTCGCCTACCTGATGTTGAAGCAAGGGGACAAGGCATCGATCACGCTCTTCTCGGAAAAAATCATCGATCATGTCCCACCCGGTGGCACCCGGCGACAGCTCATGGCGATGCTCCGCGCTCTCGTCCGCCCGGCACACAGCTCGGAGGGTGGCACCGACCTTCCGGCATCAATCACCGAGTGCGCTCGCCTCATCCGCAGGCGCGGCCGACTCGTCATCCTCTCGGATTTTCTCGGGCCGGAGCCCGCAGCCGTCTTCGATGCGCTCGCTCCATTCGTCCACCGCCGCTTCGAGATCCTACTCCTGCAGCTCAACGATCCGGATGAATTGACTTTGCCCGACGCCCCACTGGCCCGCTTCGTGGACATGGAGACCAAAGAAACCATCGAGGTCGAACCATCCGAAATACGCGCCGATTACGAAAAGCGCGTCCGTTCCCTGATCGCGAAATATGCACAGGACAGTGCCCTCCACCGGGTAGAGTTCGCCTCGCTCGATACCGCAAGTCCATACCGTGAAGCCATCGAGGCCTATCTCGGCTTCAGTGGAAAAAAACCCTGAAATATCACGGTCGCATGCATTTTCTAAATTTTCATCTGCTCTGGGTTCTCCTCCCGTTTGTCATCATACCGCTGCTGATCCACTGGCTCAGCCGCCGGTTTCCTAAGAGGTTCCCGTTTTCCTCGATTGAAGAAATACGCCGCACCATGGCCGGTCGCACCCGCATCTTCCGCTGGCGGCATCTTCTCATGCTTTTGCTTCGAACACTCGCGCTCCTCGCGCTGTTGCTCGCTTTTCTAAAGCCCATCCTAACTTCACAAAAAGATCCCTCACAACAGGGCCGAACCATCCTCATCCTTGTCGATCACTCCCTGAGCATGGGCTATCTGGAAAACGGATCGACCGCGTCCTCACGCGCTCGCGGTGAGGTCAAACGTTTGCTCGACTCCCTCGGTTCCGACGATCAATTCAACCTCATTCGCGTCGACCACTCACCCACCGCGGCCTTCACATCCTTCGCCACCAATAAGAAGGCAGCACTCACTTTCCTGGATGACTCCCCGGAACCTCTGACCAGCGCCAACCTACGCGCCGCCAACCTGCTGGCTTCCGAGTTGGCGAAAGGCCTAGAAAACCCTCCAGACGTCTATTATTTCTCAGATTTCCAGCGTCGAAATTGGGCGGACGTTAGCTTCTCCATCCTTCCCACGGGCGCACGCTTGTTCTTCGTTGCGACCACCAATGACACCGCGAGACCGAACCGCGCCATCGTCTCGCTTAGCCTCAGCCAAGGAGCGATCATCAGCGGGGGCGAGGCCGAAGCAAAAATCCGTATCGCAAACCACTCCCCAAAGTCATGGACCGGAAAGGTCGAGGCCGGGTTCGGCCCCACCAGCCTGCGCGAACTTCCGGTGACCCTCGCGCCGTGGTCCGAAGGCGAGTTCCCACTCGGTGTTCCCATCCCTGAAAGCGGCCTGCTCGGCCTCACCGCTGCCCTCCCTTCCGATGCACTTCCCGCCGATAACTCGCGGCACCTTGCCGTGCGTGTCAACGAGCGCGAAGAGGTCATCCTCCTCACCGGGGACGAAACCGATCCCAACATACCCGCGCCATCGCTTTTCCTCTCAACTGCGGTGAACCCATACGGTGATGAAAAAGGAACCTACCGCCCCAAGCACCTCGCGCCCGATACCCTGAGCCCCGCCTCCATCGCCGCCAGCACCAGACTCATCGCCTCCAGACTGCCCTTACTCGATGATGCCGCTGCGGGGACCCTCATCACGTTTCTCCGCAGTGGCGGTGGTGCCATTCTTTTCCTCGATGGCGAGGATGATGCCGCTAACCTGGAAAAGATCGGCAATTTCGCCGGTGAAACACTACCCCTCCGGCTGACCGAAAAACTTCATTCAGGCAACCTTCCCGACGGCAGCATGAAAGTCGCGACTGGTGACTTCCAGTCCCGCTTCCTCCGCCTATTCAAGGGTGCCCGCCGCCAGAATCTCGCCCAACTCGAATTCTACAACCTCTACCACGCCGCACCCACCAACACCGGAAAAATCCTCCTGAAATACGCAGACGGCACCCCCGCCCTCACCGAATCCACCATCGGTCTCGGCACCCTCCTAATCTGCAATTTCTCCGTCGCGGAAGCATCCAGCAACCTCGCCCGCCAACGCCTCTTCCCCGCATGGATCCACGAAATGCTCCTCCGCATGAGCATCTCCGGAAGCGCCGCCGAGGATCCGTTTCTAATCGGTGATTCCATCGCCGGGGAAACCTGGGCCGCCGAGGCAAACGGCCGCGACCTGATCAACCCAGAGGGCGGATCCACACGCATGCGTGCCGAGATCTCCGGCGAGCGAATGAATATCTTCTTCCGCGCAACCGCCCCCGGAATCTACCGCATGCCCGGTAGCGATGACCGGAACCTGCTGGCCTTCGCGGTCAATACCGATCCCTCGCAATCCGACCTCCGAACCATCGATCCCACTGTCCTGCCGGATCGTGCAATCGGCTCCGAAAAACAAGCTTCCTTCGTCGGTAAAACCACCGACTACGCCGCGCTACTCCACGGAAAGCCAGCCTTCCACTGGTTCCTCCTCGCCGCCCTCGGACTCCTCCTGATCGAAGGCATACTTTTCAAATCCCCATCTCGCACCGCAAGCCGCCAGTGATCTTCGATCCCGTCATTCCCGTTCTCTGGATCATCGCCATTTCTGTGGTGATGCTCGCATCCACCGCTTACTTCCAATGGCGTTCCGGAAGCGCACTCAATATCGGCCGTCGCGTTTTCCTGCTAACCCTCCGGATTTGCGCGATCGGCATCATCGTCCTTCTTCTCCTGCAGCCATCGCGCGAGGACCAAGTGCCGGTTCCGACCATACCGAAGTCGGTGATATTCGCCATCGACACATCCGCCAGCATGGTCGAACCGCACGATGATGGCGCCAGCCGCATTGATGCCGCACGCGCCGATCTAGAATCCGCAGGCGTCCTCGCCGCCGATCCATCCACCCACCGATTTTTCCTGTTTGACGAACAAGCCTATCCTGCCAATTCCGAATCAATTCTAAAAGCAATCCCATCCGGCAAAACCACGCGATTCCACAGTTCGATCTCAGGAATTCTGAAAGCCTCTCCGCAGCCACCACCGGCCGCGCTTTTCATCTTTTCCGACGGCCACGATTTCGAGCTCGTCCCGCCCGGCCAGACCGCCCGCCTGACTCGTGCCAGGGATCTTCCGGTTTATACGATCCCTTACGGCACGAGCGACTCCGCTCGCGATATCTCCGTCAGCATCGCCAACTACCACCCGCACACGTTCATTCGCCAGAAAACCCGGCTCGAAGCCGTCGTCCGCGTCTTTGGTTGCGAGCACGAAACCATCACAGTAGATCTCCTGCGCGATGGCGAAAAAGTTTCCAGCCAACTGATGGATACAGGCACCAAGCCGTTTCTGAACGCAAAGTTCGACGTATTGCATGAGGAGCCAGATCAGTATGAATACACCTTTCGCGTGTCGCCCGTGGCCAACGAACGGGAGCTGAGCAACAACACCGCCACCACCTATCTCAACGTCATTTCCGAACGCATACGCATTCTCGAAATCGAGGGCCAACCTTTCTGGGACAGCACCTTCCTGCGCCGCTCTTTCGGTCGCAATGACAAGTTCGACATCGATTCGCTCGTCGCCTTCACCGGAAACCGCGTGCGTCCCATCCGCTCAAACCCGGATCGCGTGGCGACCGATCTCAAAGTGCCCTCTGACATCGACGACCTGATGCCTTACAACATCGTCGTGCTCGGGCGCGATGTCGGCCGTGTCATCGGACTGGATGGCATACGCGCGATTGCCACCTGGGTTAAAGAACACGGCGGAATTGTGGTTTTCTCACGCGGCAAGGCTTGGCCAGAGGGCACCGCCGTGGATAAGGACCTGGAGCCAATCGAATGGGATACCGATTCACCGCGCGGCGCACGGATCGCCGTCACACCGCAGGCGGGTTCGGTCCCAGCCTTCAAGCTTCTCCGCGAAGTCGCCGCCGAGGATCGTTTTCCCGAGGTCATCGCTTTCCCAGCCACCGGCGATCCGAAGACCCTCGCCTCCACCTTTTCTGTCGCGGAAGATGATTCACCCACCATCGTCTACCGCCGCTTCGGGAATGGACAAACCCTCTCACTCGGCGTCGGCAATCTTTGGCGCTGGGTTTTCAACCCGAAGGCGGATTACGATAACAACGCATATGATCGCTTCTGGGATCAGCTGGCTCTCTGGCTACTTGCCAACGGCGGAGTCACCCCGGTTGAGGGTTACAGCCTGCGTGCGGACGCCTCAAATATCGCGCTCGGAGAAACCGTCCATTTCCGGTTCGGCGTCCACGGCGTCAACCCTCCGGCAACGTTCCCATCAATCACTCTCACTCACGACGGCCAGCCCGCCGCCAACCTCACCCTGACTCCCGCCGAGGACAATACGTCCGCGCGCACGGAATTCACTCCCACGGAGACCGGTAGATATCTTGCCGAAATCACCGCTCCGGACGGAAAGCGCATCGCCACACGGTTCATCGTCTTCCGCGAGGACATGGAGCGTACGGAAACTGCCATGGACCGCACCTATTTGGCTGAGCTAGCCAAAGCATCGGGTGGAAAAATGATCGCCAACGACGAAATCGCCCCGCTCATCACGAACCTTCTTCGCGACTCTGCCGAACAGGACCCCCTGACACGCCGCACCCCGCTCTGGGACCAGCCGTGGCTATTTTTCCTTCTTTGTTTCCTATTGGGCCTCGAATGGTACAATCGACGCCGATGGGGCCTAACCTGACACATCAATCATGAAAACGGACGAATCACCGATTATCCGCACCCTCCGCACGGCGGGTGGCGTTTATTCGCGCCGTCGTGCCGCCGTATTTCTGCTCCGTTCACTGCTCGTCATCGCCGCCGCCATCCCAGTGCTGATGATTGCGGATGTGCTCTTCCATTTTTCCGGAAACGTCCGGTTCGGTAGTATCATCCTACTCGCCATCGCGCTTTTCGCCGCCTTGGTCGTCTCGACTTTCATCGCCTCCTTCGTCCGCCCGCCACTGCTGAGAATCGCCCGCTTATTGGAGTCCAGAAACCCAGAACTCGGCTCCAAGCTGGTTAATATCCTACAACTCAATAACGATGCCCGGCTCGAATCCGCATCCCCTCTCACCCGTTCACTCGCCAGCCATGCGGTGAGTAATGCGGGAAGCTCGCTGGACCTACCGAAGCTACCTCCTCTTGCACGCGACCCACGCCTTCCACGAATCGCACTGCGCACCGCCGGGGTTCCGTTGCTATTGCTCATCATCACCCTGATCGGTGGCCGCCATGTGCGCCAAGAGTGGCTGCGCTTCCTCGATCCTTTTGGCGACCACCCGCCATTTTCCCTGACCCACCTCGCCATCACATCCCCCTCCCCGGATAAGGAAGTCCTCTACGGAGGCTCCGTGAAAATCGAAGTCGAATCCACCGGACACGAACCAGATGAGCTGTTTCTAACGACCGCCGATGGCAGTTCACCCACAAGAACCTTACCCATGTTTTCCCGCGGCGACGGCAGCTTCGTCACCAGGCTAGACGGAATCACCCGTCCGCTTGAAATCTCCGCACAGACTGCGGACAGCTCCAGCCGCAGCCACCGGCAAACGATACGGCTGATCCTCACCCCGCAGATCGGACCGGCGACCGTTCGCGTCATCCCACCAGCCTACACCGGCCAGAAAGAAAGACTCACCAGCTACCGTTTTACCGCACTACAGGCACTCGAAGGAACCGAAATATCCTTCCGTCTCAATTCCAACCGCCCCCTCGGCGAGGGCTCTATCAAATTTGATACCGGCTCTGAGGAACCGTTCGTCACTTCACTACAGCCAACCCCTGAAGATCCTGAAACCTCCGCAATCGCAACCCTCACCGCGACCAAATCAGGCAGGCTTTCTTTCCACCTCGTCGATGCCGATGGCAACGCGGCAACTCAAAGCCCGACCTCTTCCATCACTGTCACCAAAGACCTCCCCCCCGCAATCGCGATCAGCGCACCCGCCGTAGAATCCCTCATCGTCGATGGCTTCCGCATACCCATCGTCATCGATGCCGCCGATGACTACGGCATCACACAGCTCCGCCTCCACATCGGGGTCAACGGTGAGTTCACAGCCATCGACCCTGTCGTGCTCGGCACTCCCGGCGAGGGCAGCCACCGCCTCACACACGAGCTCGACCTGACCGCTGTCGGGGCGAAACCCGGAGACCGTATCACCTTTTTTGCCGAAGCGATCGACAGCCGCCCGGAACCCCAGCTCACCCGCACTGGCACCCACCGCATGGACGTCATCACAGAGCAGGAATACAACGACCACATTCGTCGTCAGGCAGATGTGGCGTCGATCGCCGGGAAATACGAAGACCTTCTCAATCGCCTCGAAAAACGCGTCGCCGAGCAAGAACGCATCGCCAAAAAACTCGCTGATCTTCAGGAAAAAGTCGCCGCCAATCCGGAGGATCCCGAAATCCTTTCCGAATTCTCCAAAGCCCTTTCGGAGCAAATGGATCTCAACCAGGATCTCAAAAACGCCGCCGAGGAAATGGAAGAATTCGGACGGGATAATCCGGTCTATGATTTCGAAAAAGAACTCCATGAGCGCCTGAAAGAACAAGCCGCTGAAATCCACGAGTCGCTCAAGCAGAATAAAAAGGACAACGAGGAAGCAGTGGAAAAAGGCCCCGGGCCACCGCAGACACCCAACAAAGAAATGGTCGACGCGCTCGCCGAAGCTTCGAAGAAACAGCGCGACAAGCTCAGTGGAGGAAACGAGAAAAGCCGTGAGGAAATCATTGAGCCGCTCCAGGATCTGGCCCAACTGCACGAACTGATGAAAAGCTTCGGACGCTTCGCGGACCTCACCGAGGAACAACGGGAACTCGCTGAACAAACCAAAGCTTACGACGACAAACCGGAACTCAACGCCGAAGACCGGCTCGCACTCCGCGAGCTCGGCGCAATGCAACGCGAGTTCTCCGGAAAACTGGATCAGCTCGAAAAGAAACTCCGCCACGATGGCGAACGCAGCACGGAAAAATTTCCGGAAGCTGCGGCATCTGCCCTGCGTCTCGCGGACGCCATTGATTCCGCAAACATGCCGGGACTCGCCCGTGAAGCCGCCACCAACATGTTTCTCTCGAAAGCTCCCGAAGGCCACTCTCAGGCGCAGAACCTTTTCGAAGAAATGGACAAACTCTTCGAAGAAGCACGCCAGGGACAACAGCAAGCCGGTGCCGGTCTCGACCGGGTGCTTCGCCTGCAACGCGGCATGAACCCCGGCGACTCGCTACGCCAGATGCTGCTCTCGAAGAATTTCCGTCCGCTCCCCGGTCAGGGTGCCCAAGGTGCGGGCGGCATGATGGCAAGCGCCATGCTCAACGGAACTCCGATGCTGCTCGGTGGGGAATCCCTGCTCGACGGCCCTATCGCTCTTTCACTTCCCGGCACAGGAAGTGCCGGTGGAGAAGGAATGCCCGGCTCACCAATCGCGAAAATCGACCCAGCAGCGCCCGCTGAGAACAACTTGAACTCAGCACGCCGCACCTCCACACCCGGCTCCTCCACCCTTCTTCTCGAATACGAAAACATCGCGGATGCCTATTTCCGCAGACTCACCACAGAACCATGAGAATCCTATCAGCCCTCTTCCTGACATGCGTCGCCCTCAGGGCGGCCGCCCCCTTCGACTGGAATTCCGAAACCATCCACTGCGGAAATCTGGTCTACGGAGAAAACAAAACCGCGATCTGCTTCGCCGAGAAATTCCTGACCGATGCGGCCTCCGAAACCGGTCTCCGTATCGCCCCGAAATTCCGTCGTATCTTCCTCTCCAAGGACGAGGTTTTCACCACTCCGTTTTGCATTTTCACCGGCCAGGGCGATTTCGTCCTCAGCACCATCGAGCGCGCCAATCTCCGGCGCTATCTTGAAAATGGCGGCTTCGTTCTTGCCAGTCCCGGTTGCTCCGACAAGGCGTGGAACAAAGCCTTCACCCGCGAGATGA
>Ga0307935_1000176_pt1 | contig 31414 bp, 33 predicted proteins | sample OrgLakmetageno92_FD_201827 | JGI IMG/M metagenome (GOLD analysis project Ga0307935, IMG submission 201827) | Saline water microbial communities from Organic Lake, Antarctica - #92 | ecosystem: Environmental > Aquatic > Non-marine Saline and Alkaline > Saline | place: Antarctica: Organic Lake...
CCTACTAAACGCATCGGTTAGATTATTTTCCGCGAATTCCAACTCTTGGACCCGGTATTGTTATTGCTACGCGGCTCACCAACATACTAGTTCCCTCGTGAAAACTCTTCCAATTCGCAGGAGAATTTTTCGTTTTACCACTATATTCAATTGCAAGTCTTTTCTCAATAAGTTTATCCGAAATATTAATATTTTTAATTGAAACTTCTGCTAAAATACGACCATACTTGTCAAATGAAATCTCGGATAATTCCACCTGTTTATACAATACCATTTCACTAACATATTCCTTTGCCTTAATCGCTATTTCTTTTTCATTTTCGTCTTTCGTCCGCATCTCTGGACAATCTATACCTTTAATACGAACGCTAAATTTAAATACTTTTTTTGTAATCCCATGACTTATGGGTGCAGCAATGGTAATAGTGTCTCCATCATATACTTTAATAACGTATCCCGTTTTAATATCAGGAATAAACGCTGGTGTGTTTTTTATATTAAAATCTGTTAATTTACCACAATAACAACCCATAACTATTTTTATTTGATAACAAAATATACTATATATTATTATCAATTTTATTTACATTTGTTCTTTGAAGGCGTAAAATATATTTTAATACTGCAAGGATTTATAACTTGAGGAATATTATTAGTATCTATTTTTTCAGATGTCATAGTATTATTAATTCCAATTTTTTTTGATTTAATGAAATTATACATGACGCTTTGTAATAAATATATGGACAATTCTTTGCCCGGACATTTCTGAGGACCTTGATTAAAAGAAATAGCGTAAAATGATTCCTCCATTTCAGGGGTCCAACGTGAAGGAATAAATTTATTTGGTTCTTTATAAAACTCTTTTTCTCTTAACACTGCATTATTCAATATCAAAAACTGCGTTCCTTTCTTGAAATCATATCCTCCATCAAAAGTAAAGTCTTCCGTTAATGTTCTAAATGTTGTAATTACAGGATTATTTAATCGTAGAGTTTCTAAAATACATTTTCTTAAAAATGGTAGTTTATGTATATTTGCATATGTTATCATGCTATTTCCATTTATAGAATATATTTCTCGAATTAATGTCTTTAAATCATTAGGGTGATTTATTAACAATAATAATAATCTTGGAAATGTCATTGCAAAAATACCAACGATAGGGAAAATAAAATGAGGTATTTGATGAAGTACTTCTTCTTTATTATTTGTTACTCCTAGAGACAACTCTATGAGAGATTGGGGGTTGGGGTCATTTATGTATTTGGTTAAGGTTTTCAAATATTTGTTATATATTTTTGGGTTAATATAAAAATTTGGATTGTAAAATACGGATATTGAATTAGCTTCTCCAAAAATATTGAAAACATCATCATTTATATTTGTAGAATTAAACACTATCTTTTTAACCATATTTTTTCCTAGATTTCTAAAATCAGTATAATCCAGTTCTGTTCTTGTCACCCATGTAGATATTTCTTCATTAACAGCAGTATTATAATATTCAGCATATACGTGTAGTTTATCACTAGATAAAGCTATATCATTAATATTTCTTCGTTGTTTCCAAGGACATCCACTACTTACCCCAACATTTTTAGACATAAATGATTTAAAAAATTTCTTCTTTAAATCTCCTACAGTAAATAGATTAGGAGAGTTTAATAATATAGTTTTTATATGGGTTACATTGCTAACTATATAAATTTCTTTACCAAACATATAACTAGGTGCAAAATCACCATATTTCGTTTTAAATGAATTATATAAATTTATGCCTGCTCCATCTTGTAATACAATGTCTGAAATATGAAACCAATTACAGTTTGGTGATAATATACCTCTTAACACTATTAATTTATTTAATAATATTATTTTTAACTGCTCTGAATAGATGTATGTAAATAATATTATAACTAAAACAATTATTAGTATAATTTTCTTATAACCGATCATATAACTATATTATAATATTATATATATGTTTCAATGCTATAAATAATTAAATTCCATACTATCATATATTTAATAAATATATGTGTATAATATTTTAACCATTCAGTACTAGTATAATCATACGACTTTAAATATGTGGCAATAATCATAACGCTAAATGCCGATAAAATAGACACTAATGCTAATCTCATTCTGAGATTAAGACCAAATTGTTTCGATAACAATAATGAAATAATATTCCATAACCCAAACCATAAAGGAGCTACCATCGTATAATCATAATATAGGTAAGTCTTTTTCGGTTGATTATTGTAAACAGCATAATAAAAAGAAGCAAAAATAGGGTAAGAAGACCCGATAATAAAAGATTTTAAATATGTCATATATATTATAATTATATATTATTAGGGTACCTTATAAAATTCTCTCTAATTCTTTCACTTGTTCATCAGTTAATGTTTCTGGAAAGTCTACATCAAAAAATATATACATATTACCTGTATGATTACCCCGCTTCATTCCTAAACATTGACACACCTTCTTGTAATTTGGTTTAATAATAGTATTTTTATTATTAATTTGGTAATCTTTGCTATTCAAATGCTTAATATTAAATGAAAACCCACAAAGACATTCCTTTAACGATAACTTTTTCTTATAAATTAGATTCAGTCCTTCCCGAATAAATTCAGTCTCATTATTTATCTTGATCACTATTCTAATATCCCCTTTATTTCCATTGGAGAGAATATTACCTTGTTCTTTAACTATTATAGTCTCATTATTGTCTACACCTTCGTTAACATCCACATATATTGTTTCTTTCTCTATTCGCTTAATACTCTCTTCTTCAATCCATCTTTCTATCTCAACAGGCTTTGAACACCCTGTGTATGCTTCTTCAATCGATATATATAAGGTTTGAGTTATCGACGCAGGAGGAGCGTTAGGATTATTCATATTCACAAATTCACCGTTTCTATATATTTTTATATTTGGATGACCTCCACCCATAAAGTTAAATCTTCCCTGTCCCTGGTGTATCCCACCTCCGCCAAAAAATGCCTCAAATATATCACTCGGTATTCCTCCAGGTCCTTGCTGGTTTATTCCATGAAATGGCGACGGATTATCATACTGTTGTCGCTTTTCTTCATCACCCAATGTTTCATATGCCTCGGTCAATTTCTTAAACTCGTTTACATCACCGCCTTTATCAGGATGATGTTTCAATGATAATTTCCTGAATGACTTTTTAATATCATCTTTGGTCGCGTTTTTATCAACTCCAAGCATTTTGTAATATTCTTTATTATTTGCGTTCATTATATATTTTTATATACACTTAAATATTTAATTTGTTACTTAAATAAATGTATTTAATTCAACATTATAGTCCTAAAAATATAGATGATTTCATTATTAATACCTCTTTAAAAAAACTTTTAAATACTCTTATAACCCTCGATAATATTAAATTACTTTTTATAGGGGATAATAGCAGCGGTAAAACAACCATTATAAACCTTTTAATTTCAGCCTACTATAATATACACATTGATACCAGGATTGTCCAACAAAATATTTACAAAATAAATAGTCTAAATGAGCAAGGAATAACTTGTTTTAGACCTAATTTAAAAACCTTTTGTCAAACAAATTCCATGATAAAAGGCAAGAAAAAAATAGTTATTATAGATGATATGGATAATCTCAACCAGCAAAACCAACAGATATTGCGGAATTGTATCGATAAATACGACCATAAAATTCATTTCATATTTAGTTGTGTTAATATTCAAAAAATACTCGACAATATTCAATCGCGAATTACTTTGATTAAATTAGACAAGTTAGATAATCAACAATTATTCGACTTTTTCAAAAATATTATTTCTACCGAACAAATTAAAATATGCGATGACGATATATCATTTATTATCAAAATAAGCAACTACAATATGAATATAATTTATAATAATCTACAAAAATTACTCCTCCTAAAGAGAGATATTGACAGAAAAGATATCCTTCATAATTGTACTACTATTAACTTCGATATATTCGAACAATTTACCAAGAAAATATTCAATAACGATACTATCAAATCTACAAACATATTATATGACCTTTTTGAAAACGGATATTCTGTTAACGATATATTAGAAAACTATTTTGATTTCGTTAAAATAACAGATATTATACCAGAATTCGATAAATTTAAGTATTTCAAAGTTATTTGCAAATTCATTACATATTTCTATACTATACACGAAGATAAATGTGAATTATTCTTATTTGTGAATCAACTTATAAAAACGCAGAATTTAATATAAAAGTATTCTTATATATTAACCAATGGATAGCTTCATCAAAATTAAACATCAAATATTTAAATATCATGTACCTATTCAACTATTAGGAGAGATTTTCAATGAACTTTGTGACTATATATCAGACCAAGAATTCGTCTTTAACAAAGAAAGTTATAAACGCGCAAATATGAACAATATTATACCCTTATATTTAGATAAATTATTACCCTACTACCATACATCCAAACAAACATATATTGAACAATGTGGCTCATATAAAACACTATCCACCATAATCAGGCAACTATGCAATCTTCATAATATAAAATATAAACAGGAGATGAAATATGTATTCTCTGAATATGAAATTATTTACAGGATTTTCATATGATTAACTCACTTTCCACCCATTAATAAATATTTACATATTATCACATCACTAGCGAATATCTGCTCTTCACTCATCCGCGCAAACCACATATATTTCGTGCGATTTAATATATCATCTTGCGGCAAATATATACCATTCATAGTCTTATCAAAATCTATATATGACGTTCCTAATAACTCATTTATCGTTATCGTCCGGTCATCTTCATCGATGCATCCAGATATCTTTCCATTTATACACGTCATCTTATTATTTAAAACATACTCATTTAATTGTCTATCTATATATCCTGTAAAATCAGATGCGCGTGTATAATCTTTTGAATATAGTTCCTCTAATTTATTAACTATATCTTTAATCACGAGAGATTCCTTTTTCGCACCCATGAACTTTATTGAACTATTCACGTCCTTAACATTAGATATTATTGATTTACACGGTAACTCAACAGAAAATGTATCGTGTTTATTAAGTCCTAATTCATATATATTATACAATGGGTTCATTGCTAAATATGATGGAGGAACAACCATACCACCATAACTATATAATATCTTCATCATCGCCAGTGTTCTAAAATGCCTCTTTATCGGATCGGCCAATTTTTCCATATTTATATTCCATCCTGGCAGTAGTTTATGTATCGAATCGTCGTTTATTATACATACATTGAAATCGTCTCCGCCTTGATTGATGATGGATTTAACTGTTAAATATAGATAGGGTTGATTTAATTTATTGGAACTTCTTGAACCAAATGATGCCCAGTCGCGAGAATTGTACTCATGTTCAATGTATATCCAAAGCGGTGGCTTGTTATTCGGTCTATATGTGTCATTTAATAAATATTCGCGAATAAGTAATTCATTTTCAGTCTCATCATTAACACTCATTTTTTCCTTATACTTATCGTATAAATATCCCACTATAGTCAGAGCTATAAATACACTTATATATTTTAGCATTTATATTATATAAATATATTTAATTAGTTATTTCATATTTATTGAAGCAAATTAAACTGTGCCTTGAACTTTCTCGTACTTTCAATCATTTTAGCCGTTTGTTTAGAGAGATTATATGCCATTTTACACGATTCCATATCCTGTTTATCTCTATTATCATCTAAGATTTTAATTGATTCTTTATTTGTTAATAACGTCTCATTACGCTTTCTATATCTCATCAAATTATCCACATTGGCGAAGCTCTTGCGATAAAGATAATCTTCATCATTTACCGGTATAATACATTCCTCAGTGGCCTGTTTATAATCTACATAGGGTAATTTACTAAATATATCACTTTCATACTTGTCAGGACGTTTCCTCATTAAATTACTACATGATGATTGGTTTGATGAATTCATTTCATTAAATTCGTCGTATTTAACCAATTTTGAACCTGTATTTATCTTTTTACTTTTACCGTTCTTTTCATTATATATTTCATACGACTGTTTATTTTCTACCGTCTCCTTCATCCATTCATCATATCCGCTATCATGCTCTTCGTCTGCTATTTTAACTTGATCAAAAATAATATTAAACTGCCTATTAAACTCTTTACTGCCAAGTTTATTCATCTTCTCCTTTATCACTTTATGTGTTGCTTCATCGTTATCTTCTATACTTATATTATCCATTGAATCATACTCTTTATCAGTTATATCAACTATTGATTTCTTTTTAAATTCATATATATATTTTAACCTCTTAAATGCCTTGGAGAAAAAAAGAAAATACGATTTATCTAATAACGACTTATCTGGATGTGTCATCAATGTTGTTTTGTATGCTCTCTTTAATTCACTCTCTCCAAAATCATGGTTCAACTTGAATAAATCCAGTACATCATTTACATTATAATTGTTAATATCTAAATCTATATTCATTTATATACTTTTAGAAATTATTTTTCCTTTAACAAACGTCTTACATTTTCATTGGTTACTTCAGATATTACATTCCCTCTTTCGCCATTATTATAAGTTATTATTGTAGGTAATGCCGAAATCTTAAAATAACTCGCTATATTTTCATCTTTATCAACGTCATATTCTAACACTAATATATCTTTAATGTCACCACCTTCCTTTCTGATTATATCAAGTTCTTTATTTAATATATCACTTGCAACCTTACACGGACCACACCAACTTGCTGAAAATTTCAATACCACATTCTTATCCTTACATTTCATACTCTTAAGTAAGTTCTTAATCTCTCCTCTGTCTTTACAATAAAAAGGAGAGATTACGTTATTTGAGTATTTCTCTATATTAACCATTTTTACATAGTAGTAATATTTTTATTTACCTTTCAAAACGAACTCACTAAACTCGTTAATATCTACATCAGGAAATTCCACATGAGATTCCCAAAAATATTTACAAAACATCCATCTATATTTCAAAGTATCAATGTAATTTTCCGCATATTCCTCTTTAAGTCTATTTGCTAGTTCTTTATTAATTAAACCAAAACATCTCTCTGGTATAACATAAGATAACTGGACTATTTCCTCCAAATATCTATGGTCTTCATCTAATATCACTGTATTTGTAGTAATAGGAATATATTTCCATAGGTCCTCCAATAGGGGCGGATACGGAAACCTATATTTCCACATCGTATTCTTACAAGTATCGTTGTAATATGTATAACACCATTCTAACCCCTCAATATAATTAATACACACATTCTTTACCGCTTCTTTATCATTATAGTTTATATGGAGCATTGATTTATAATACCGATTCTTCCACTTAGAACTCTTATTATTTGCTGAAATATACTTCTCATCATTCCTATTTCTTGTAGGTAGTAGAGAGAATGAATAAAGTTGCTTATCCAGATAATCTTTCACACATTCATTCAAATAATTAACACCATCCTCTTTCTTAGAGAGATTATCATTAATTATCTTCATGTCTTTATGGTTTGGCTCAATAGCAACTTCACGCTGACTTCTTTTCTTTTCTTCTTCAATAACACGTTCAGTTTGTTTCATTATAATTGACTCCTCCGAATTCCCCAACATTTCTAGGAACTTTCTCAGATTTTTCCAGATAATTTTATCTTTCTTAATGATTGTATTATGTTGATTAAAACATGTTTTATAATAATTAAATAGAATATCAATACCGTCATCGCGTATATTTAGCGCGGGAAAATGCGGCATAAAATCGTTGCCTAACATAAACGAAATAAATATGTAATCCTGGATTTTGTCTAATTTTACATTTATTGATATTGCGCTTTTCACGTCCACCATCATTTCAATAATGCTACTTGCCAAATGATTGATACTCATAAACATAACTTCATTTTCATCATATATATCGTCCAACTCCTCCCCAAATGATGGTTTCTCTCTTAGTAGATAAATTTTTCTATTATATTTTAAATGATTGAGAGATAACATAATTAAATCCGCGTCTAATCCATAAACACATGTTGTATCATTAGTATGATTATTCACTCTGATGTAATTGAAAATCTTGTGTTCGCCTTCTCCAATCTCATCTGAACCACTAAATATAATGTTCACATTGTCATCATTAGAATTATCGTAGCTTCGAAGATTTAAATTAAGGTAATCATTAAGCTTATTCATAAACTTTGTTCCAGGCGTGATTGCTGTCTGATCCCATGTAAAACTGTTTGCATCCACATATGCCTGTTTTACATCTTCATTTTCAATACACTTTAAAAACCCAGTTTTCAACATCGTTTCAACCTCTTTTGTGAGAGATGATTTATACCGACGTTGTCGTTGTTGTTCAATCTTAGCCAAAGGTACGACTCCATCTAACGCGACAAATACATTCTTATTTGGCTTTACATACTCAATATATTCCACGATTTTGTCGAAAATCATATTGAATAAGTCCGACTCAAATTTATCCTCAACTTCACATAACTTCATGGATTTACACAACATACTATAATAACTCATATCCATATTTCGGAGAGAATCATAAATAATAGAATTGCTATCTAAATACAGATTATTTACCCCTATTACATTGGCTCTCTTCTTAAAAATATTATCGTACTTTTCAATAATATGTTTGAAATAACTTGGAATGCCCATGATTATTTTAAGTATTATAAATATGTATTTATAGGTTTATATCATTTTTTTTCATTAATAATGTGCTAAGGTATTTCAAAACATACATAATATTACATTTTAAATTGCTACATTTTGGAAAACAGTTATATTATTTAGTAAAACTGTATTAAAATAATATAAACACCTAATATATATTATGAATACTGAGTTTCCAATAGATATTAAAAATAAAAATTTCGAATCTTTTATTAAATTAAAAGTAGAATATTTTCAATCTCTCCTTAATAAAACTGTTATATCCATAAATCAAAACATTAAAGATTATATATTAACGCCTTCAGAACATAGTAGCTGTATGAATTATATCGATAATTTATATGATGATATTTATGAAATCGCGCATATTGAAAACCCAGATGAAATAGTTATCGAAAAACTGCAAAACTGTAATGATAAAATATTTAATATTTTTAAAGATTATGGCACACAACACATAAGTGATATTTTAAATATTTGCTTCGGGAAAAAATATGTTGCACAACATATTGACACACTTGACTCTATTAAACAATCAAAATATCAACTCTTAAATACTTATTCACGACCTATATATTTCAAGATTGTTTCATGGAAAAACGGTAAGATACCTTTAACTCCAAATAAAACCAAAACATTTTTTGATGAAACCTCTATGTGTGAAAATTCCGATAATTTACAATCATTTGATATGGCAAGAACAAGTAAGGATTTTATATCAAGAGTGAATGGTATTAAAACCACTTTCCATAATAGCGAAAAGAAAAAGTCCGTGATTATTTCTTCTATATGTGAAAATGTATTATTGAAATGTATTCAAAACGAATATATTAAACATCAAATGAAATTGATAAATGACAATATACCAGCAGATGAAATCTTTAACCATATCTCATTCGTTCTCTTTAATAATGGCCTTTCATTCAAACAATTATGCGTATATTCACATGATGAAATATATAATATGTTTGTTGGTTACGTTAATCAATGCGAACTTATTAAACAAAAACCTATTTACCAAGTAGTTAAAGAATTTACCAATTCGGAATTATACAATCAACGACTTACTATAATCCAATTATTATTGAAAAATCATGACCCTGAATACTGTCATATTGCCTATTTATTATATGACCTATTGACTGTGGAAGATAAGGGCAGATATGATATGTCTCATCAAACTGCTCTTTATGACTCGTTACCTTGGAATATTAGAAAGTGTTTTAAAAAGGCAATGAGCACTACAATAAATTATACCAAATCTCTCATAAATTCAGATAATAACAAGATACCAATGGAACAGCAGATTTGTCTAATGAAAGTCTCTGACTCTGTTAAAGAGAAGGCTATGAAAAAACTTAATGAAGTCAAAACTAAAAACGACGATTCAGGTTCCAAAGCTCGTCAATATTTGGATGGATTACTTAAAATCCCATTTGGTATTTATAAACAAGAACCTATTTTAAACGTCATTAAAACGTGTAGTAAAGATTTTAATACGGTATTAACATTACACGAAAAACTCAATATATCTAACAGAGACAATTACACAACTTTAGAACTACAAAACTATCTCTCTAAAGTAAATATTCATATTCAGAATGAACTTCTCCCTAAGATTAATAAAGATTTTTCATCTCATATTTTATCTCTCAAAAGGAACCAACTCGTAGATACCACAATTAAAACTAATAACTTTATAAAGCAAACCTCCATTACATACAAAAAACTAATTCATTCAGCGAAGAAAAACGATTTTTTAATTAACTCATTAAAAGATTTTTTCAATAACCTATATACTAACAATACCAACGAAATTACACAGGATTATCTATCTTATATTAAACATACTAATAACATCGGTGTTTTTAAATTAATAAAAGATATCGAAAACATAGAGAATAAATGGTCAGAGGTTCAAAACAATATGATTAACGTGAGAGAAGTTCTCGACAACGCGGTCTACGGACATACAGAAGCGAAACGCCAAATAGAAAGAATTATTGGACAGTGGATGAGCGGAGAACAAAAAGGATATTGCTTTGGATTTGAAGGACCACCTGGTATAGGTAAAACGTCTCTCGCTAAAAAAGGACTCGCTAAGTGTCTAGTCGACGAAGATGGTGTATCACGACCATTTGGTTTCATCGCTATTGGTGGCTCCGCGAACGGCAGCACACTTGAGGGACATAATTACACTTACGTAGGTTCATCTTGGGGGCGAATTGTCGATATATTAATGGACAGTAAGTGTCTTAACCCTATTATTTTTATTGATGAATTAGATAAAATTTCTAATACTGAACATGGTAAGGAATTAATTGGAATACTAACCCACCTAGTAGACCAATCACAGAACGACGAATTTAACGATAAGTATTTCAGTGGAATTAACATTGATTTATCAAAAGCATTATTTATATTTTCTTATAACGATGTTTCGCGTATTGATAGAATATTATTGGATAGAATACACAGGATAAAGTTTAAACATCTCTCTATTGAAGAAAAAATAGTCGTTGTTCATAAACATATTTTCCCCGAGATTTTTAAAAAATTCAATCTCGTCGATATGATTCACATGAACGACGACGTTATACGTTTTATCATAGAAAATTATACATTAGAATCCGGTGTTAGAAAGCTAAAGGAAATCCTATTTGAAATTATTAGCGAGATTAATCTCGAGATATTGAATTATAATAAGGAAACAATAGACCTCATTATTCCAATCGAATTAACAATGGATCAAATACACGATAAGTATTTGAAAGAACGAAATAAAGTATCCGATAAAAAAATACATATTCATCACGAAATTGGTATCATCAATGGTCTATGGGCTAACGCACTAGGACAAGGCGGAATCATACCTATTCAATCAAATTACTTTCCTACTAATACTTTCTTAGACCTTAAATTAACTGGTATGCAGGGAGACGTTATGAAAGAAAGTATGAATGTCGCTAAAACACTGGCATATAAATTGACAGATAATACACATAAAAAACACTTATTAAAAGTATTTAAAGATACAAGAATGCAAGGATTACATATTCATTGTCCTGAAGGAGCTGTACCAAAAGACGGTCCATCAGCCGGAACAGCTATTACTACCACACTATACAGTTTATTAAACGACAAACAAATCAAAAATTACGTCGCTATTACAGGAGAGATTAATCTACAAGGATATGTTACTGCTATTGGTGGTTTAGACCTTAAGATTCTAGGGGGTATTAAAGCCGGTGTTCAAGAGTTCATTTTCCCCAAAGAGAACAACGAAGATTTTCAAAAATTTATGGATAAATACGCGGATAATCCTGTTATTAAAGGAATATTATTTCATCAAGTAGAACATATAGAAGAAGTATTTGAATTGGTCTTTGTATAATTAAATATCTATATATATTATATATTTAACTATGGCAATGTCACTAACTGGAAAGAATCTATTCTTATTTCTCTCTTATATATCGCCTTTTTTATTGGCATTCACATTTATTTTCTTAGGTTTTATTAATTCTGAACCACTTAAACCAATAGTATATCTAGGTGCTTTATTATCTACAATGGCAGCCGTTGTATTTTTCCTCAAATTCGATAATGCAAACAAACCTTCTATGAATCCATTGTGCGGAATATTTAAATTTATGGATGATGAATATTACCGACCTACAATATCGACTTACTTTATTACGTTTACGCTCTTTTATTCAATAATACCTATGATATTCTCAGGAACCACAAATTACTATCTAATAGCGCTAATTCTATTCCTTTTAGTGGGAGATATCGTAACTAAATTCAGCTATGGTTGTGTTAATATGACCGGAGTATTTTTGGGAATGATTACAGCTGTATTATTGGGAAGTATGACTAGTTACGGTATTATGACTGCTAATGAAGACCTTGTTTTCTTCGGTGAAAGATCTAGCAATAATGTAACTTGTGGAAAACCGACAAGCAAAACGTTCAAATGTAGCGTATATAAGAACGGACAACTTCTCAAAACTTTATGATAAAACGGTAATTCCGGCAATTCCGGCAATTCCGCTTGCGGTCGGGGTTTTAAAGGGGTCTTGCCCCTTTCTTGAGGTCGGGGTTTCAATTCCGCTTGGAGGTCGGGGCTGACGGGTATTCCCCCCGTGGTCTTGTCCCTTTCTTGCGGTCGGGTTTAACGGTGCGTCCATGTATTATTTAAAAATTTCTCAATCAATGTAACTATATTTCGTCGCTGCATTGAGTCCGAAAATCCTGTCGTTAGTGTCGTATTACGGGTGTATTTATCTTTAAAATATGAGAATATCTTGTTAAAATTCGAGTTTTCATACATAGAAAAATCAGTGAATTTTGCTTTTCCTAATCTCGCATTAACAGAATTATGAAATGTATATAAAAATATCTTACATGATTCTTTATCCTTTAATGCCGCGTTATTCATATGCTGTTTCAAATACTTTTTTGCGTGTTCCGTACAATCAGGGCATGGAAGACTATTACAAATACACGTTATGAACATCTTTATTTGGTCCCTATTATCTATATAAACCTGAGGATTTATATGATGTAAGAACGAGTGAAAAAAAAACCAGGTTGGTGTTCCCCATGCTTTTGCCATTATTTATTTAATATAAATTATATAAAGATAATAAATTATATTCTATATATGAATAATTTTTATTGTTTATTAAATAAGTCATTGAATACTAATGATATAATAGAAGAAGACATTTGTTTAATAAGTCACGAACCATTAAATAAATATCACGTAACGCTTGAATGCGGACATAAATTTAATTATTTAGACATTTTTAATGAGGTTTATAAACAGAAAAAACAACCATCACAACACGAAAATCAAAAACTAGGATTAGCACAAATTAAGTGTCCTTATTGTAGAAATATACAAAATACTCTATTGCCCCCTAAATTAGGATACGAACTTATTCCTCATATTAATAAATCTATTACACGATGTATGATACCCAATAGATGCCAATATTTTACACGTAACAAGCATTGCGGTATTCCATGTTTTACAAAGAAATGTATCAAACATATTGTATTTTCAGAAAAATTCCATGACCTTTTTGTATTATTACAGGACTTCAGTATCGATTTAAGAGAGATTAATAACGGATTTGTTTCCGAACTATTACAATATCTTGATGAATTAAATAATATTACAGAAACATGTAATCATGTATATAAGAAGGGTAAAAATAGAGGTTCTATTTGTGAATCGAAACAAAAATTTATTTATTTAGATTGCTGTAAAAAACATCCATCACCACAATCATCAGTCCGTAAAGAATTAGTAGATAATATTAACAGGATTTTTGAAGAAAATAATAAGGAATTTATTACTATTATTTATGATATACTAAAATAATTTAAACATTTTGTTCTCTCTTATAATATATGAATAAAGAACAATTAATTGAGAATATTAAAGAATGGATTAATATTGATAATGAACTTAAAGAAATTCAAAAGGCCGCAAAAGAGCGACGACAACGCAAAAAAGACCTCACCTCATCTCTCGTTAATGTTATGAAAGATAATGAAATCGATTGTTTTGATGTTAATGATGGAAAACTCATATATACACAGAATAAAGTCAAGTCAAATCTTACAAAAAAATCATTGCTTTTAGCGTTACAAACTTATTATAAAGATTCACCAGAACAAGGAAATAAAGTTACAGAATTCCTTTTAAATTCCCGCGAAGAAAAAGTGAATGAAACTATTAAACGGAAAATACATAAATAAAAACTATTCTTTATATTATAATGGAAGCCAATAGTAAAAATAAAGAGGTTTTAAGAGAGAAGATCAAAAAAATTATTAAAAGAAATCCTAATAGAAAACTTGTTATTGTCAACAGGGTCACCACACCATTGAAAACATCTCCTTTAAGTGACAATTCCGCTTTGGAAACCTCCGTGGTCAAGTCCCTTTCTCGCGATCGGGTTCTTGAAGTTCCTTTCACTGAGAATAATAAATTCGATGAAATAGATCTCGATTCATTTCAAAAAATGGATACTGACCACGAAACCTCTTCCTATACATATAATTATGAAAATACTAAATACACACCCGATTTCAATACTGACTTATCACAATTAGATGCATTATCAACGTTAAGCAAACCTGTTTCCATATACAATACATGTTATAAAATTAATTTCGACGTTGTCAAACCATATTTATTATTCTATTTATATAAGTATCCAAAATCAGATAAGCCGTCAAGCGATATGATGATGTTTCCATTTGAAACATACAAAAATAAACCAGATAATACAATATATAAACAATCTCTCGCGTTATTGAATAAAATTTTCGGGAGAACTCAGAGAGATTTAATAGATAAAACTCCAAAAGGATTTATATATAATAAAGAAATGAATTACGTATATATATTTTACGAATATGACCACAATGCATATATAGAACCTGATAAACTAATGCGTAAAACCCCGTTTTGGTGGTGTCTTATTGATGAGTTAGTCAACTATAAAAAAGTCACTAACTTTCCTGTGAATAATACAGTATATAATCTTTTTATAGATAATCCATCTCTCTTATATCTACGCAATCAGGGAGAGATTATAGAGGTACCAAGCGTCGGTTACCATGGAACATTCTATGAACTCATGGAAATCATTGTTAAAACAGGACTACGTAACTCCACGTTAAATCCGATGATGGGCCCATACTATTATTTTGGGACATTTAGAAAAGCTGTTAGATATGCAGGATGGACATCAACATATAAACCAAGGAAAATACGCGACCGTTTTATTGCAGATAAGAATGGCCTTTATGAAAAAGGCGGCATTATACGATTTGTTGTCTTTTTAGGGCGTATGAAAGCATTTTTAAATCATAAAGATGACCCCCTAGATAAAAGCTCTCGTTATTATAATAGACTCAAAGAGGGTTCTAGTTATAAAGATGCATATGAAAACCGCGTGTTAAGATTACATGACCATGATGGTAAGTGGGCAAGTGAAGATAATTATGATAGTGTTTATCTAGGAAGAGCGATGTTAGATAACGGGAAATTATTTATGAAAAACCCCGAATTTGTTGTTAAAAGAGATGAGCAACACACACTGTTATCATATCATCAATTAGATAAAAATACTCTTGATAAAGACACTAGAACGAGAGAATATAAATGGAATCCTAATTATAATAAATATAATATATATTAGATATGACGCATAATTCAATCGATGATATCATTGATAATCTCTCTTTTATATCAACAGATAGCGAGGAAGATGAGGATGATTATACCGGTATTATATTAAGTTCTACAAATAGATTGTTATCTATTACAAGAGAGATTAAATACAAATTTTGCTGTATTTGCGGATTGGACGAAAAACATCACGCCAAACAAAGACATCGATTTATTTTAGCAATCAAACAATATAGGTGCAAAAAATGCAATGAATTCTATTTCAAACACGACCATTCGAAAAACGGTTGTTCATTTGTTCCACATAAATATATATAATTTTATTCTTATTCTATTATATATGCTCGATAACATTAAAAGCACTTTTGGAGGATACAGTAAAATAGTATCTATAATTGGTATTATCCTTATATTAGACGTTATATTACCTCTATTATTTAATATTATCGGGATTCCTATATCATATTTTATGGTCTATCTTATATGGTTTAATGTCATGCTAATTTTATATTTCATTTTACCAAATAGAGTCGGGACTATGTTTCTTTAAGTAGGATATTTTTATATATTAAAAAATTGATATAAAAATATAACCATATGTATAAACAATATAAAGAACATAATATGGAAAAACGAATCGCTGTGAAAATTGACGCCTATTGTACCGAATTTAAAGACGATATTATCAATGTTGTTTCAAGACAATGTGATGAACAAACTCTTAATATATTGACGAATTATATTAATAATTATAATAATTTTAACCTAACAAAAGAGGATTTCTCCAAGCGTAAACGCGTTAAAAATATCGTCCCTTTCTATGATAGATGTTGTGCACGAAGAGCTAATAATGATAGATGCACACGCAGGAGAAAAGACGACTGTAAATTCTGCGGAACACACGTTAAAGGACAACCACATGGCATCATTGACAATAACGATGACGAAAATACCATGGCTAAATTTAAAAAAATCACGGTAAGACAGCAAGATATCAAGGGTATTATCTATTATATTGACGACGAACAAAATGTATATAACCCCAGTGATATTGTCAATGGTAACGCTCCACGAATTATTGCTAAATATGTATCACACGCCGATGGAAGTTATACTATTCCTGAGTTTAATATTTAAAAACAAAGTTTTGTATAATTATAATGTCATTCGTAGCCATTGTTTTCGTTGATGTTAGAGAGATCCAATATACTTGTATATGCAAGCTTTTATGCTATGATTTCTATAAAGATAAGGAACTATGCGTCGCAAATGTATTGAATAATGAAATTAGTGATTTTAATAAAGTTAAATTAGATAAAATATCTATTTTTTTAAGTGAATATACATTCGAGTACTGTGTCGAAAATATAAAATTTGATCATGCTGTTAAACAGAAAGAGAGCTATTTTAAGAAACTAGATTTATATAACGACCATAACAATATAACATATAAAGAACTACCCATGGATTTTGAAGAGACCGAATTAGAGTTGTCTCAAGATTTAGAATTTTCGCAAATGACGTTTTCTAATTAATTTAATTTAACAAATTTAAAATATCTTATGTATAGTTTTTTACCAGTTTTATCGTATCCATTCGACATACGTATCGGTTCCATCTTATAATTGAGGGTTTTCATTACCTGTCTAACCAAATTTAATAAAGGAAATTGTTGTTTTTTTATTGAATTCTTATGTAAACATGTCATATTTGACGAACTATATATCTTACGCAATCTCTCTATTTCTGGTTGCAACGTTGTAATTGTTTCAGAATATAGAAGTATATCACGAGGTATTACCATACCATTTAGGTCATTGAAATTGTTAAATTTAATATCACATTTATGTAACAATTGTTTTAAAAAAATCTGTATGTTTTCATAATCCATATATATATATGTATTTATTGTATAACTTCTTTAAGTTGAATTCTATTTATTTATATATTCTCTTTAAATAGTTTTAATATAGTATATTTTCACGTTTTCACGTTTTTTCTGGGTTTGTGATTCAAAAATCCAAAATGGACATTATAATGTACTTTTTCGGAAATCGAGGTAAAGTGTGTGAAAAAACGTGAATTGTTACTGACTCGTAATAATTATTTTCTACTACTTGATTTTTTTGTTACCATAAAATTCAAATGTAAAATATGGGCAAAAACCAATGATAACAAAAACTCGCATCTTGACAAATGTCCATTTTGACTGTTTTGATAATTTATACATTCATAATACATATATGGTATTAAACGCATATATTATTGAATGTATATTTGTTAGCAAATGCGACAAATGATAAAAATGATAACAAAAACTCGCAAAAACTCGCAAAAAACTCGCAAATGCACTTCAATTATTGATTTTATCACGCCAAATTATACCCTCAATTTACATATTTTATATAGCATAATATAGATGATTGTAACCATATTTATTTATTCGTTGGTATATATGGTTTCATACTGTTTATATAATATAGATGGATATTACCATGTGGTGTTAATATGGTATTTTCACGTTTTCACGTTTTTTCTGGGTTTGTGTTTCAAAAATCCAAAATGGACATTATAATGTACTTTTTCGGAAATCGAGGTAAAGTGTATGAAAAAACGTGAATTGTTACTGACCAGTCATAAATGTTTTCTACTACCAATGATTTTTGTTACCATAAAAACCAAAAACAAAATAGGCCAGCACTAGTGCTTGTTACCATTTCTCGCATTTTCAAAAATGTCCATTTTGGGTTTTTCACATAAGTGATATTTATTAATATGCGTATGGTGTATAAATATCAATATTAATTATAAAATAATCCTTACGAGCCAGAATTTCGGGTAAAAATGATAACAAAAATGTCGCAAAAAACTCGCACACAACACATCAATATATTATTTCAATCCATAATGTGGTCTAATGTATATATTTATTGATTGAAAAATACCTTACCAAATGCGACAAATGGTAATTATGGTAATTTAATGTCGCAAAAAACTCGCATAATTATAATATAAAGGTATAATATATATTATATAAATGAATCACGAATCATCACATGATGGTATTAAGCCATGTTTTACGTGTATGCAATGTAACTATACTTGCAATAGAAAAAATGACTACGTCAAGCACTGCAATACGAAAAAACATAAGAACCATCTTACAAAAAAAGAATGCAATATCAAAAAGGAATACCGATTTAACTGTGAATGTGGTCGAAAATATAGATATCCAAGCGGCTTATCACGCCACAAAATACGATGCACATTCGAGTCTAATGATTTAGAACCCACGACGCAACCAATTAATTATGTCAATATGAAAGACGTCATCTACGGAAGTTCCACAGAAAGTATTAACGACCTTGTATCCGTTGTCAAACAACTCATATCAGAAAACAAATCCATTCAAGAAAAATTAATCGATATATCCATTCAACCCAAACCAATGATCATACAAAATAATAGTCAACACAACCATTTTAGCATTAAAACCTACCTCAATAATGAATGTAAAAATGCAATGAATTTAAGCGATTATGTTAATCAAATAAAGCTCACGTTTGATGATTTATTATATATGAAAGAACACGGTATTGTAAAAGTATTTGAAAATACATTCGTTAAAGGACTTCGAGAAATGGACGCCAATATAAGACCAATTCATTGCAGTGATAAGAAAAGATGTAATTTCTATGTAAAAGATGACGATATATGGTCTAAAGACCCTGAAAATCAAAAGATTATAACGGCATTAATACGTATTACAGACCAACAATGTGATGTATTAAAGCAGTGGAAAAACTTGAATAAAGACTGGTTAGATAATGATAATAAACAGGAACACGCAAATATTATCACACGTAAAATTGTTGATATATATGGAGATAAATATAAAAAACGCATTCTTAATCTACTTACATATTTGGATATCCTCAAGGATAATGGTGTGTCTGGTGATGATAAAGTAATTGAATAATATATATTCGTTAAAACCCATATTTTTTAGTAACCCTATAATTCAAAAACTTATATGAGTTCAATACCTAACCATGATTTAACTGAAGCATTTTCAGATATTATACAGACAATATCGGGGTTTAAGACGCTAATGACCAACTTGCAAAATCAATTAAGAACTTTAGAGAAAAATAATAACAGGAAAATTAAACAGTTAGAGAGAGATATTGCTAAACGGACTCCCAAAGTAAAACGAAAACCTAGTGGTTTCGCTAAACCCACACAAATATCACAGGATTTATGTACCTTTCTCCATAAACCACCTGGAACACATATGGCAAGAACAAGCGTAACTAAAGAATTGATAAACTATATCAAAGCACATAATCTACAGAATCCAGACAATAAAAAGACCATTATTCCAGATGAAGTATTATCCGATTTATTGTGCATCAAAAAAGACGAACAACTAACATATTTTAACATACAATCCTTCATGAATAAGCATTTCATTAAAGAATAAAAAGTGTGTTATTTAAGTTAAATATATCTAAAAATAGTGTTAGACATATGTAATATGAATTATATACTGTTTGTTTTTATTTTCTCTCTAATTTTATTCTTTTATATTCATATATTTTACCATCTTAAGATTAGTAAAGATTTAGAAGTATACAGCGTAGTAAATCCAACTAAAAATAAACTTGAGGAAATATGCGGAATTAGACAACCTGTTATATTCACACTTGACGAACCCATATTGGACTATATAGACATCGATTTTATACAACAAAGATACGGAGCATTTGATTTAAACATAAACAGCTATGATAAAAAAGAGGATAACACATTAGAATATAGCGATAATATACCCGTTATATTCGATGAAGCGCTGGAATTTCTCAAAATGGACGGAAATAAGGCCTTCATATCCATTCATAATAAGGACTTCTTAACTGAAACCACTTTAATGAAGGAATTTAAAAAGAGTGACTACTTTTTACGACCACAATCAGTCTCAGTTTGTGATTACGATATTATTTTAGGATCCAAATCAGCCATTACTAAGACCATATATGATGTTAATTTTAGGAACTATTTTATGTGTTTAGACGGTAACGTTACGATTAGAGTTGTAAGTCCAATGTACAAAAAATACATGAACCACTTGGCTAATTATGCAGAAATGGAGTTTTATTCACCATACAATATATGGGATATACAGGAGCAATATAGGGGAGAATATAATAAGGTTAAAACTATGGATATTATACTCAATAAAGGTGATGTTGTTTATATTCCTGCGTATTGGTATTATTCTATTAAGTTCAATAATCTCTCTTGTTTGGCTGCATTTAAATATAGAACTTATATGAATACAGTTGCTATAGCTCCTGAATTATGTATGTATTTCTTACAAAACTTAAATATTAAACGGAATACATTCAATGTTTATGATAATATTAGAGAGATTAATGAGGATTCACCAGATAGCGCCGATCGCGATAAGCAGACCCCTTTAAAACCCCGACCGCAAGCGGAATTGCCGGAATTGCTATAAAAAATAGTTAATTTTTTGTTTTTTGCGTCGTATAGTGCGTCGTTTATTACGTGATTTTTCGCGCTTAATAGCTGTCTTCCTTTTATTATGCGCTCGTCTTTTTTTCCTTTTTATTGTTTTACCACCAACTTGTGATAGAGAATATGTTGTATTTGAAACGTTCTGTAATTCAAGCGTAATATTTTCTGGAATTCTTATTTTAGGAGGCGTTGTCTCTCTATTAAATGACATCTCTCTATTACTTCCATCTTGTGATATAAATAAAACGTCTTTTGCTAAGAAAGCATTCCATGTTTTAATACCTTTATTTGTCATGTAATATATAATAATATCGGCTGTATAATAATCCGCTTTATTATCAATAAGGTCTTTTTCAATTACTAAAACTGCCTTGTTAATTTTATTTACTATATTATTTATTACCTTAATTGGAGTTGTTTTATTTAGAATATATTTTTTAAACGGATTATTTGCGGATATAAAAACCTTATTAGCGTTATTATTATTATTCTTTTTATTGTTATTATTCGCTGCTGCCATTTATATAGTAAATATATATATTAAAATTGAATAAATAGTATATATTTATTCTCTCTTTAAATATACTTACCGATGACTTTATTAAAATTCAAATCTTCAGATAGAAAGTACGATGTGTGGGATTTATATCATAATGAAACAAACGAAGTTATGGATAAATCAATATATAATATATGTCCTATTCGAGATAAATTATTCAATCAAGATACAATTATGGTTGATGATAAGAGAGATTTTGTTGAGATAATTCATTCATGTAATAGAACAGAACCAACTATACCAGCTATTTTATCCTTTAACAAAATGTACGGTAAGACGTTAAATAATAAATATTATTTTAAAGCCACTCCAGATGATATCCGTGTTCCAGAATTTATTGTCCCATATAAAATGAAAAACGCTGAATTCGTGAAAAAAGCGAAAAACAAATATGTTATTATTAAATATGAACATTGGAAAGAAAAGCATCCAGTTGGCTCAATCATTTGCTCCATTGGTGATGTTGAAATCCTACCACATTTTTATGAATACATGTTATACTGCAAAAGTCTCAATTCTTCCCTCCAACAATTCACACGAAACACCATGTTATTTCTCAAAAACACCAACGAGGAAAATCACATACTACGAACGTTAAATAATCCGAAATATAATATACAAAAACGACATGATTGGAACGTGATTTGTATCGATCCAGCTGGAAGCAAAGATTTCGATGACGGATTTAGCGTTAAAGAAGTAATTTATAATAAACAAGATTGTATATTACTTAGTATTTATATAGCCAACGTGCCAATATGGTTAGACTCTATGAATCTATGGGAATCATTTAGTGAGAGAATATCCACTATTTATTTACCAGACCGCAAACGTCCAATGCTACCGAGTATTTTATCGGATAAATTATGTAGCTTACAGAGTGGGAAAATACGGTTTGCGTTCACTCTTGATATATATATCGATAAATCCTATACCATTATACATAACGAATTTCATAATACGGCGATTAATATCACGGGTAATTACGAATACGGTGATATTAAAGGACTGTTAAATGATACCACATATATCAAAACATTTGACTTAGTATCTAATCTTAATCATCATACGAAATATAAACACATTGATAAAATTGTCGACAGTCATGATATAGTGGCATATTTAATGGTATTAATGAATTATATTTCAGCAATAGATTTGAAAGCATATCAAAGTGGTATTTTTAGAACGATAAAGATGAAATCGACGGCGATTAATATTCCGCTTAATATTCCGCCCGGCATAACTCAATTTCTAAAAGGATGGAATAGCACAGGTGGTAAATATGTGAAATTCAAGGATTACGAAGGTCATGAACTGTTAAATTTAGATGCATACGTGCATATAACGTCACCGATTAGACGGATTGTTGATATTTTGAATATTATGAGCGTTATGGAAAACCATAATATGAATGGATTTACAAATAACGAAGGGGCTATTGGGTTCTTCAATAAATGGACTGGCGACAATAAATTCGAATATATTAATGTTTCAATGAGGTCTATTAGACGATTACAAAATAAATGTGAATTATTAGAGAGATGCTATACGAACCCTAATATTTTGTCAAACCATTATAAGGGCTATTGCTTTGACAAATTAAGGAGGTCGGATGGATTTTATCAATATGTTGTCTATATACCTGAGATGAAGATTATTAATAAATATACTGGTGATTTAGACGTGGATAATTTCACAGAACAGATGTTTCAACTGTATTTATTTAAAGATGAATCCACATTTAAACAGAAAATCAAAATGAATCTAGTATAAAAATTGAAGAGTAATATATTTTAAACTTTTTTAATAAATCATATTATAACATGTCATTAAATAAGTTTTTAAATTATATACCATGTAAAAATAGAAATATATTATCTGTTCCATGCTGTGGAAAAACAAAAACATATACAATTCATGCTTGCGGGTACGATGATGATGAAGCTGGATGCCTTGGTATTGATTTTCACGAGTTAAGCGTTAGTATCGACGAGCTAAAAAGCAAAAGTGATAGTATTGAAATGGATTGGATATTTAATGTTCAAACTCAATTTATTAAATTTATAGACGTTGGAGGATTCATTATTTGCGAAATTCCTGACATTGAATGGGCGGGTCATATGAACGATATTGAATGCAATATATTTCTTTATACTGGATATAAACAATGTATTTGGCTGCAAGATAGAGAGATCTACAGAATTGAATATGAAGGAGTTATAAAGTATGTATGGATAGGTGAGACATGTTCTATTAATGATATATTAGTAAATACCTGTTTGAATTATATTATTGAGCCTGAGTTTAAGAGAGATTTAATCACAACTGAATTAAATGACATGCCTCATTATCCTGTTATATACGCAAGATCCGTCGTATCAATGGATCTATTAGATGATTTACATCGCGATTATGTTATGAATTGTGAATTGAATAAAGGAGATATTGTTGCAGTTAAGTCAGTTGCTGGAAGTGGAAAGACAACAACGCTATTAACACTCGCAAAAAAACATAGAGATAAGAAGATTCTTTATTTGGCTTTTAACAAAAGTCTTATTAATGATATTAACGAGAAGAAAATTCTTCAAAAGATTAATAATTTAGTAACAAAGACGTTTGATGCGCTCATGTATGAAGCGTTTTGGAGAAGAAAAAAACAAATGCCGCAAATAGTGGATTTGAAACCTAATAATATAGGTTATTATATTGACGAATGTAAAAGCATGTATTATACGCAAAAAGAAGCTTATTGTAAAAGACTGGATGGTTTTTGTAACGACCACGCTATAAATGATATAAAGGAATATTGTATGATTAAATTTAAAGAGCCGAAACCGATTCTTGAGAAAATATGGTCTCGTGTTTTGAATGATGAATTGGCTACTCATAACACCAATCGTAAACAAGCATATATGAATCACTGGCTTAAAGATATTATAGATAGCGATTATGACATGATTATGGTTGACGAGACACAGGATTTTGACAGGATTATGTTGGAAATTATTTTACAGGATACAACTATACCAAAGGTCTTTGTAGGGGACCCAAAACAAGCAATTTATCAATTTAGAGGATGTATTAATGCGTTTGATTATTTACCACAATCGACATTAGTAATTGAATTTTACTCGACATTCAGAGTAGGAAATCCAGCATGCCAACAAATACGTGATAGTTATGATGATTGTTGGATGATTTCGAGATCGAAAAACACAACAACTTTCGTATCAAGTATGGAATGTCAAGATAGATATGTTTATTTATTCAGAACTTGGAAAAATTTGTTATTGGCGGCAGAAAGCATGCCGAATATTTGGATATATAATTTTGAGAACAAGATTCGCTCAATAAGGTCTTTACATAGCAAGGTAATAAATAGTAAAAAGAGTATAATAAATATGTCATCATTAGAAGGAGAAGATTTACCAAAGTTCCTTAAAACATTATCACCTGAAAAATTAGATTCGTTATTGAGAAATATAGAAACAAATTTAGTGCCAATAGAAGAAAGTAAAGTTCAATTATATACAACTCACTCGTATAAAGGGTTGGAGGCAGAAAATATACGAATTTCGTCAGAAGTGAGTGAAGGGTCAAATGTGCATTATGTAGCGATAACTCGTGGTAAGAGTCGAATAGTATTGGACAGAATAGATGCAAAATAAAGGGTTGTGCCCCCCGACCGGAAGCGTAATTGAAATAGTTGTTTGTAAGATAAAGGATAGTTATAATCTCTCTATTATCTGTGTTTGGAAGAGAGATTATATATAAAAGAATAGTTATAATCTCTCTATTATTTGTGTTTGGAAGAGAGATTATATATAAAAGAATAGTTATAATCTCTCTATTATTTGTGTTTGAAAGAGAGAATCTGTATATTATATTTTGTGTGTTGAAATAGATAGTTATAATCTCTCTATTATCTGTGTTTGGAAGAGAGATTATATATAAAAGAATATTTATAATCTCTATATTATTTGTGTTTGAAAGAGAGAATCTGTATATTATTTTTTGTGTGTTGAAATAGATAGTTATAATCTCTCTATTATCTGTGTTTGGAAGAGAGATTATATATAAAAGAATATTTATAATCTCTATATTATTTGTGTTTGAAAGAGAGAATCTGTATATTATATTTTGTGTGTTGAAATAGATATTATGTATACAATAATAGTTATAATCTCTCTATTATCTGTATATTATTTGTGTTTGAAAGAGAGAATCTGTATATTATATTTTGTGTGTTGAAATAGATATTATGTATACAATAATAGTTATAATCTCTCTATTATCTGTATATTATTTGTGTTTGAAAGAGAGAATCTGTATATTATTTTTTGTGTGTTGAAAGATAAAAAAGGTCACCCCCGCCGGGAATCGAACCCGGACTTCACCGGTGAAAGCGGTGCATCCTTACCGTTAGACTACAGGGGTAGGTACAATGATAGCGCGTAAGAATGAGACTTTAAACAACACTCATTTGCAATTTCCGCAATTCCTGCTCCTTCTTAGCTTGCCTTAGTCGGGGGGTTCATGCGTTCGGGTTAAACATGACTCATTTCTGGTTATATCACTCATTTCCAATTTCGGCAATTCCGCTCGCGGTGAGTTCTAAAGGGTGATGATCCTTCTTGAGCTCGGGCTGAACCCACTAGATTACAGGGTAATCCCCTTAGGATAAAAAAAAGTGTTTTGTTTTGTTTTTGTTGTTTCTTTTGTTTTGTTTTGTTTTTGTTTTGTTTTGCAATTCCGCTTGCTGTCGGGGTTTCAGTCAGGGGATTCCCCTAGTCTTCTACAAACAATGGTGTGTAAGTAGGCGTGGTGGGCTCCTTAAAAGTGGCCAACTCATCCTTTTGTGCTTGAATAAGTGCCCGCATCTGGGCCAACTCATCTCGGATGGTGTTGTTTGTGTTGGCTGCCTTTGTCTTTGGATGTGGCTTAGGCTTTGCGTCAAAATCAACACGTGGTGCCTTTGCCTTCTTCTCGAAATTGGGGCGCTCAACCTTGCTCATGGAAATCTTCCAGAACCATGGCTCGTCATAGACGACCTTAACTTGGTCTCCAGCAAGGAGCTTCTCAATGACTTGGTCGACCATATCATTACCCTTGTTCCAGGTCTTGAAATGAACGAATACGCGCTTGAACTTCTCTCCAGCGTCATTTGTCTTGTGGACCATATCCACGCGGTCAACAACACCGAATTCCAGATCCTCAAACACCGTCTTGACGCGTTGCCATGTGATGTTGGGGAAGACGCGAGGGATGCAGATGCTGGGGTTGGATGTGTTAGCCATGTTAGTTAGATTTGTCAGGGGTTTGTCAGAGATTGTTTATCAGTTGAGTTCGTTCGAAATCAATAATAGTAGTAGTTCAATAGTTGGTTTGTTTGCATATATTTACTGTATTAAAAGTATTTCAATTTTTTTTATTAGCTACTCATTTTTACGGCAAATACGGGGACACCCCGTCAACCCCTTTAGGATAAAAAAAGGTTTGTTTTTGTTTTTGTTTTTGTTTTGTTTTGTTTTTGTTTTTGTTTTTGTTTTGTGTTTTTTAAACTGAATAGTTTGCTGGATGATACACATCACAAGGGTCTGGATAATAGTTTCTTGCAGTTGATTCATCCCATGAGTCTGAGTATGTTAGACTAATTCCGCACATTTCTTCTAACATTCCATGAGCCGTTAATCGATATCTCATAGTAATATAATGTGCCTCTAAAAGAGCTTCACATTCCGCATGTAATGATAATGAAGGGCTGTTCATATAGCTTGAAATAGCATCCCCGTATGCTTGATGCGCTTGAGTTCTAACTTGTGAATCCCAAAATATATTATATGCCGTAAATTCGGTAAATTCGGTCAAATAGTCGTCGTCGCTGTAAGGTATAACGGATTCGATAACGGATTCGATAAGGGGATAGATTATACGGGAATAGATTACACTACAAGCAGAAGAATAACGTTCTTCTAGTATTTCTCGCAGCTCTTCTGTGGATAACCGTGGTGGTTCAACCTCTGGGGCTGGAGCTGGCTCTTCACTAACGGCGGTAGGGGTAGTCATACTTCGTGTTTGCATATTGAGTGGTTTTTGCTTATGGTAATGGTATAATTTGAGTGGTTGGTTTGCTTATGGTTTCAATAGTTGGTTTGTTTGCAATTATCTATTGGTTAAAAAGTATTTCAATTTTAATATGTTAAACCAGAAATAGCTGTAATGTATGAAAAATGATATCCTTTATCTCTCTGATGGGTGATTTTAATATGTTAAACCAGAAATAGCTGTAATGTATGAAAAATGATATCCTTTATCTCTCTGATGGGTGATTTTAATATGTTAAACCAGAAATAGCTGTAAGGTATGAAAAATGATATCCTTTATCTCTCTGATGGGTGATTTTAATATGTTAAACCAGAAATAGCTGTAAGGTATGAAAAATGATATCCTTTATCTCTCTGATGGGTGATTTTAATATGTTGTAAGGTATGAAAAATGATATCCTTTATCTCTCTGATGGATGATTTTAATATGTTAAACCAGAAATGGCTGTAAGGTATAAAAAATGATATCCTTTATCTCTCTGATGGGTGATTTTAATATGTTAAACCAGAAATAGCTGTAAGGTATGAAAAATGATATCCTTTATCTCTCTGATGGGTGATTTTAATATGTTAAACCAGAAATGGCTGTAAGGTATAAAAAATGATATCCTTTATCTCTCTGATGGGTGATTTTAATATGTTAAACCAGAAATGGCTGTAAGGTATAAAAAATGATATCTGATGGGTATAAAATTGAATTACTTTTCCACCAGTAGATAACTGCAAACAAACCAACTATTGAACTAACACAAATATGCTAAAGCTAATTTGAGTTTAAAAATAACCTTCAAATGACCATGGAACAAGCACAAATGACCATTGAACAACAAGCACAAATCACCATGGAACAAGCACAAAGGACCATGGAACAATGTATAATAGTCGAGCAACTATGTGCGAAAAATGGACCTTTACATTTATATATCGGTTTTGAACTGAAATCATTTTTATAGAGAGACAAACAAAACAAAACAAAAAACACCCCTTTTTTTTATCCTAAGGGTTGACTCCCGTAAAATTGAAATACGTTTCCACCAATAGATAACTGCAAAGTTTAAAAATACCACGACCATTGAACAATGTCTTCATCAAGCGATGATGTATCTACGATTTACTTTCTAGGAAATAATTACTCGGATTCAGATTCGGATTCATCTTCAGATTCGTCCCTAAGCCTAAAACAGAAAAGCAGTTACTGGCTCTCGCAAATGCCCATGGAACAAGCACGAATGACCATGGCCATGGAACAAGCACGAATTACCATGGAAGAAGCAGTGAGGGGACTGGAAGAAGCAGTGAAGAACTCGGAAGAAGGGTATTTGACTAGTGAAGAAGCAGAAGATGCCATGGAACAAGCAGTGATGACCGTGGAAGAAGCAATGAACACGATAAAAGAAGCACAAATGACCATGGAAAAATGTATAATAGTCGACCAACTATGTGCGAAAAATGGACCTTTAGATTTAGATATCGGTTTTGAACTGAAATCATTTTTATAGAGAGACAAACAACCCAAAAACAAAACAAAAACAAACCTTTTTTTTAACCCTAAGGGGTGTCGCCGTCAAAGTCGTAAAAATGAACTACAATAAAATAAAATTGAAATACTTTTCCACCAATAGATAACTGCAAACAAACCAACTATTGAACTAACACAAATATGCTAAAGCAAAAGCAAACTTTGAGTTTAACAACAAATATAATTTTCGCAATAACAATCATGACTTCCCTTATCTTGTCTGCTGCTATGGAGAAGGCACTTCACGCCGCCTGCATGGAGATGGGCACTGATATGCTCCAGAAGATTTCCGAGCATTTCACCTTGGATATCGCTGAGTTAAAGCAAGTTTCCGGACTTAACGAGCTCGTTATTATCCGTTCTTCCAACAAGAAGAAGACCACCACCAAGAAGGCGGCAAAGAAGACAAAACCATCTATTCCTCTCCCATTCGTAGGGGATATTGATGAGGATTCCTGCTTTGCGATCCGTTTGAACCACGGACTGCACACCCAGTGCACTAACGCCAAGGCAGGCGATACATCTTACTGCAAAACATGCGTTAAGCAGGTCGAGAAAAATGCTTCTGGAAAGCCAACTTACGGCGACATCCAAGACCGAAACCAATGTGGACTTTTGGAGTACCGCGACCCTAAGGGGAAGCAAACCCTTCCTTATGCCAACGTCATGAAGAAGTTGAACCTTGATGAGGGGGCTGTTGTGGATGAGGCCGAGAAATTCGATGTCATTATCCCTGATGAGCATTTCGTCTTGCGCGAGTCAACCCGCGGACGCCCTAAGGGGGATTCTGTTGCTTCCTCAGGGGATTCTGTTGCCAGTTCCTCAAAGAAGCCTCGTGGACGCCCTGCAAAAGTCAAGGCCGTTGAAACGGTTGAGGATGACCTTCTTAGCGCATTAAACGGCGCTGAGTCCGTTGCAGAGACGTCGCCCAAGGCAACAACCCCCAAGGCACCTAAGTTTGAGGACACTGAGCAGGAGAAGGCTGACAAGTTTGCTGCTAAGAAGCAGGCAGCTAAGGAGAAGCGCGCCGCTAAGGCAGCTGAGATTAGGGCAGCTTTAGCGGCAGAGGCTCCTAAGTCTCCTAAGGAGGATGAGGAGGCAGCTAAGGAGGATGAGGATGCAGCTAAGGAGGATGAGGAGGCAGCTAAGGAGGCAGCTAAGGCTGAGAAGTTAGCAGCTAAGGAGGCAGCTAAGGCTGAGAAGGCTGAGAAGTTAGCAGCTAAGGAGGCAGCTAAGGCTGAGAAGTTAGCAGCTAAGGAGGCAGCTAAGGCTGAGAAGGCTGAGAAGTTAGCAGCTAAGGAGGCAGCTAAGGCTGAGAAGTTAGCAGCTAAGGAGGCAGCTAAGGAGGAGAAGGCTGAGAAGTTAGCAGCTAAGGAGGAGGTAGCTAAGGAGGAGGTAGCTAAGGAGGATGAAGCTAAGGAGGAGGATGAGATGGAGGTTTATATCAAAACCATCGAGGGTAAGGAGTACCTGATTGATGGAGAGGGATTCCTCTATGATGTTGATACTCAAGAGCCAGTTGGATTCTTTAACAAGGATACAAAGGAGATTGAGGAGATTGAGGAGTAGAAGTAGAAGTAGAAGTAGATGTAGAAAAAAAAATAAATAAACCATTTTTTTTATACGAGAAGATTGATGTAGAAAAATGTTAGTGTACAAATAAAATTGAAATACTTTTTACTTTTAATAGA
>Ga0307935_1000177_pt1 | contig 31272 bp, 30 predicted proteins | sample OrgLakmetageno92_FD_201827 | JGI IMG/M metagenome (GOLD analysis project Ga0307935, IMG submission 201827) | Saline water microbial communities from Organic Lake, Antarctica - #92 | ecosystem: Environmental > Aquatic > Non-marine Saline and Alkaline > Saline | place: Antarctica: Organic Lake...
ATCCAACAAAAAAATTATTCCCGGTGTCTATTTTTGTTTGAAATCGGGAAGTGGATGTCGTTTTGGGAAAAATTTTTTGTTGGATGAAAACCCCAGGCGAATTTATCCAACAAAAAAATTTTTCCCGGAAATGATATTCACTTCCCAAAATCGACATTGGGAAATATGTATATTTTGAACACTATTATTTTTTTTACTATACTAAATATAAAAATTATATAGAAAAAAACAAACATCTATCGATTTAGAGTCGCATGAAGTTCTCCTATCGTACTCTCGGACAATCTAGCCCTATTTTTTGCATATGAAAACATGCTTTGGTGGTGTGCTTCGACTAATCTAATAACAGTCTCGTCTGGCGTTGAATCGTCTACAATTAGTTTTCTATTTTTAGTTGTCATTTGCTGCGGGGCGGTGTTGACCACATAGTGCGTGCTATACATGTTGGGTTTGTATTTTCGACGCCACAAAGAAGGCACGAGGCAATCTGCTCCGTAGAGTGCCATGAAGAGTACGTCTCCTAGATCGTCGGCTTTGGTTCCGCGTCGGAGCCTCTCAATGGTTTCCTCGACTTGCTTGTCACTCATCCAATTGCCCTTTGTGGCGTGTTTTTCAAAGTCGTCATATGCGTGTTTAGATGCACACAGTTTGAGAGCCCACTTGGCTGCCTCCTTCTTGTTTTGATTGTACTGCCGGGATTGCCAGAAGTTCCTTTGGCCTACATCGCCCATGCCGTGCGCCGAAGAAGACGATGCCGCTGCTGCGCGGTTGCTCGGAAATGACGAAGAACTGGAGTCTGTTCTGGCGTTGCGATTGGAGTTGGACATTGATGGAAACCAGAGATTGCCAAAGAAGAGCTTGACCGAGTTCGCGGCCACGCTGTATGTTTTGGGAACAACGATGCGCTTAGCGTCCTCTTGCTGGTCTACTTTTTTTCCTTTCGAGTTTTTTTCCGTGGTTGTGGTCGTGTCCATGGCCAGTTTTTGCATGACGAGAGAAGCGTGCCATGCTCCCTCAATGGCGGACATGTCTCGGCGAAAGTCCTGTGATTCGATTAGAACCAAGTCGGCGCGGGACATGGGGCAATTGGGCTGTTTTGTCCACCAACTGATGGCAGTGAGGTACGATTCGAGTCGATAATCGGTACGCCCTCTCTTATTGTCTAATTTAGAGAGATTGAGGCCCGTGTCTCTCTCACACGCCATGACTACTGATTCAAGACGCATTACGCGCCAATACACGATCCTAGCCTCGTACGCGTCGTACACGATGAATGCAGCATTGACATAGCCAGGGTCTATAGCTCCAATGTATCGAATTCCAATGTCTTTTGCCATCTGAATGGATGTCGGCAAGGCGACTTTCTTGCTTTTTTTTGATTTTTTTGGGTTTTCCTCCGCAACCGCTGCGGCGGCTTGTTTGGCTTTTTCCTTTTCCTGCTCTTTTAGAAATTGAAGATAACGCAATTCTGCAGCATTCCCGACTCTACATCCATCGCCGTCACTTTCGTCGTCTTCGTCTTCGTCTTCGTCTTCGTCTTCGTCTTCGTCTTCGTACAATTTCAAAACGTCGATTGGCTCGCTTTTTTTCCTCTTCTTGCCTTTTTTATCGGGCACGATGAATGATTGAAGGCTGGACGAGGACGAATCCGACGCCGCCTCTTGCTCTGACTGTTCCTCCTCGCTTGAACTCGTGATAACAATTTTGCGACGCTTATTGTGAAAAGCGGTTGCGGACGACATTAATTTAAAAAAAAAGGTTAAAAATGGCGTGTGTTGCTGTAAAGGCTGAAATGGTATTGAAGGAGAAATTAGAAAATAAGAAAAATAGGGATGAACTTCTAGAATTGGCTAGGCTTGTAGAAAAGTGGCTACTCAAGAGGCGAATGTGCGGTCGCTGCTCAACGCCTTTTACCTATGCGGACTCTCTTGGCATTCTTGGGTGTGCCTATGGTAAAAAAGAAGAGGAATTGATTTCCATAGACCACGCGACTCCTGGTCAAGATGAGAGCAGACTGTATGCTCTATTCCCTGCACAATTGTGGACTGAACTTCGGGTTGCGAAAATGAAACACAGCGGAAGAACTAGGTTTTTGCATTCATATACAAAGTCACGTCGACCATGGTTGAATGGAGACGCCCAAGTGTATGCGATGGATAATGCAGAGGACGTGTCCACGAAGAGTTTTCGATTACATTTGTATGGAAGCGACAACAAGTCTTCAGATCCTCCGATTGTCGAGTACCGAATGATTGATCTGTACGACGAATGCGCACGCCTGTATGGGTATTCGCCTCTGCATGTGCAGCCTCAGCGCATGAAGGAGGAGTCTACAAGGCCGATTGGAGATTCTCCTGGCAATTTCTCCGCGTTGCAGCGCATGATGTTCGATATGGAAGTGGTCGAAGATGTTTGCAACGAGACGCCAGATTTTGTTCCGTGTGTTATCGTGTTTAGAGTCGAGCTGAGAAACTTAGAAATCGTTTAATTTTTTTATGTTATGAAAATATTATTGTCGCTTCTGTGCATTGTTTCAGTGGCCCGCGCCTCGGGAGTGGTGGCGGACATTGACTGCTCAGTGTGCGATAACAATGCGATAATCGCGGGGACGTCGGATTGGTGTTTCTGCTGCTCCGTGTGTAACACTCAAAGTTGCATCGATAATGACTCGTACTGTCTTCTCCCTGATCGCTGCTCTGGCTATCTGGCGTGCCAGAGTCCAGAGATACAAGGCATGCTCCCAGTCGAGTCGCAAGTTCAAACAACTTCGCCACCGACTCCGCCGCCGACTCCGCCACCGACTCCGCCGCCGACTCCGCCACCGACTCCGCCGCCGACTCCGCCACCGACTCCGCCGCCGACTCCGCCACCGACTCCGCCACCGACTCCGCCACCGACTCCGCCGCCGACTCCGCCACCGACTCCTAGACCCACCTCGGAAATCACGTGCGCGTCCCCAGACAGAACGTGTTCAGCGTGGGGAGGTTTCTGCGCGTCTAGGCTGACTGGGTGCCCGCGAGGATCGAATCTAATCCCGCAAGTCGCGTGCAACGCCCAAGATGGAGGGTTCAATTGCTTTTGTTGTAGATCAACAAGAGTAGTCTACGCTGATGACGGCGAAGATCATACACATACTCCATCCACCACCGCCTCGACCACCTCGACCACCACAACCCACACCCCATCCGCTACCACCACACACACCAACACTCCATCCACCACCGCCTCCACTACCACCACCTACACTCCATCCACTACCACCACCTACACTCCATCCACCACAACCCACACCCACACCAACACTCCATCCACCACCGCCTCCACTACCACAACCAACACTCCATCCACCCACACTCCATCCACCACCGCCTCGACCACCACCGCCTCGACCATCACCGCCTCGACCATCACCGCCTCGACCACCACCCACACGCATACAGAACAAGACAATGACAATAGCCTCGAAAACGAAGACGACGGCGAAGAAGACGACGACGACGGCGAAGACGACTCCAGCTATCACCATAGGCGAGGAAGACGCAAAAGGAGACGGGGAGGGTCATTCATTGATGTGTTTCGATTCCAGACTGCATTGTTTCTATGCATAATGGGAGGCATTGTAATATCTGTATTGCTATGCGTTTTTTACGCAGCATCAACTGGCATGAATTCAGAATACACTTCAATAACAGGTCAATTGGATGTCGAATCTGCTTCTGTGTCGAGTGGAAAAACGCTCTTTGCCAATCGAAAGAAGACAGATAAAGAGTGTAAAGATAAAATCCACAATGAGTAAATACATCCAGTGCATATATAACCAATAAGTCTTTTTATTTAAAAAATGATAAAAAATAAGAAAGTTTCCACGGATTGTGCTAGAACATTCAAAGTGAAATTGTCGAATGGAGAAGAGGGTTTACTGTCCTCTTCTTATTATGCCAACTTTAAGTGTATACTCTGCAGAGACACTGTAAAGAGGACGAAGAACAGGGAACGAATGGGATGGAAAAAGGAAAAGAGAAGGAGCTCGAAGCTCAAAATAGAACACGCGTATGGAGAATGTGACATTGAATCTTCTTTACAGAGGCATGACACTGTGTACGATAATCTATTTTCTATTTCTTCTACATCGTCTTCACACACCGAAGATATTCAATTTTGTGACAAACTCTTGAGGGGAAGAGTAGAAAAGAAGGGATTGTGTCTGCGCATGAGAAGCATTTCTCTTCCCAATATAGGATGTGAAATGCTATTAGACGATAGCATGTCTACGCCTGTGGCGATCTTTGTCGAACGTCGCTCTACGAGTTGCACAATGATTGTCAAAACTGAAAATTGCAACGACTGTCTATTCAATTCGCTGTTTGAAGAAGAGGACGATTCTGTTCCTATAAATCTTCTTTTCGATTTTGAAAATGACATGTATTGTAGAAAAACCGTGCTAGCCAAAAGAGCACGCAGCTGCAGTATAGAATAGAAAGTGACACTAGAGTTCTCACGTACGACGAGCGGAATCCTCCCATGAACGGCCTCGCGAATTCCGAGAAGAATACCATGAAAATCACAAACAATGAAAACACTACATAGGCTCGGAGCGATCTGGAGTAGGCTTTGCTTCTTGTGCCGTTTTTCAGAGCACTGTGAAAGGGGATGAGCGCCGAAAGAATCACGCACAGCAGTGTGACGAATAAAATAGGAACATTTATCTCATCGGGTTTTAGAGTCGCGTATCGTCTCTTCACGACGTCGCCTCTGGGCGAAAAGAGAGGCGTAGAGCCCACGGCAATGGCAATGGCGAAAGTCGACCATAGAACGGCGTGCTGGATGCCGATTGTGGTGGTTTTGTATTTAACGCCAATGAGCCTTTCGGCGCCGAAACTCCACAATGAAATGGCTAGAATGGCAATGAGAGGCGCGCCGATCAGAGACACCATGACCGATTCGTAACACATGAATGTCTTGTCGTCGGATGTGGCGAAAACCGAGAGTATTTTGGTGGAAAGGAAATGCGCAACGGAAGAGTCGTCGGCGTGGTCGTGGAAGTAGTGGTACAGTGCATTGGCCGAAAAGAAGAATGCCTCAAACAGATACACAAAGGCAACAGACGCAAAGAAGTTTCGAGTCACGTATTGAACTTTAAAGTAAACTGCTGCAAGGGCCAGTGGCCATGGGTTTATTTCGTGAAAAATGTCATTTCCGCTAAAATGACAAATGTCAGCCATTACAATCTATAAAATGTATACTTGGAAATAAAAGAGGCGAATTACACAATGTCGGTGCGCATTTTATTTTCACTGAACGGCAACACTTGAGTCTTTGAGTGCTGCAAAATGCTCATTTCTCATTTCGTTCGCCTCGGCCATTTTCTTCATGTTTAATATGGCATTCAAGCGGCTCGTGTCGTCTTCGATTTCAATGAGAAGGTGCATGCGGATTTCACAGAGTCGATTCACGTACTCTGGTGGCATATCCATGGATTCTCCAAAGATGGAGGCCTCTTCGCTCACCACAAGGCGTCGCACAATATCAGGCGCGCCGTTGTTCAGTTCGTACGTTTCTTTTTGGCTAAATGATGTAACAGGCAGTCGCTGAACTCCTCCTCGAGTAGCAGAAGAAGCGTTTGATGCAAGAAACACGCATAAAAGAAATGCTACAAAAAATGAATTAAATTTCATTTTTAAAACTTTATTCTTTCAACAGTATGTTAAGATTCGGGTTGCTCGCAAATAAAATCATGCAATAATGCACCTTCATTGCCGTTAGGAGTAGGAAAGCCCCCTGTCCATGAAAAATCAATACTTTCGTCTATAAAAATCGAAAGTGCAATGTCAGATGAAAAACCAGCTTGAACAGCGTACAAGGAGTACTGGGCTCCGTCTCGGGGGATTTGGAACAATAAAACATCTTCTGAAGCAGCAGTGTTTCCTTGATTATCGATATTTATAGGGGGGTTGTATTCTATCAATAAATCTGGGAGAATGGAAATTTTAGCTAACGACCAGCCTTCGCCTGCTCCGTCTTCAGCCACTACTTTCACGACGCAAAACGAATTTGGCGTTGGATTATCCTCTCCGACACACACACCAGAAGAGCATGTGTCTGGGAAAGTGGAAGGGTTTCCGTCGACGCACGGGACTCCGTCGGTGGCTCCAGTTTTATCTGGAATCTCAATGCAAGTAGGGAATACGGTTCCAGGGGAATTGGTAAACTCTGAAGCAGTAATGTATTCTTTCAAGCACAAGAACCTGTTGCACGCGTTAGACGGTAATCCGCACAAGGATTGGATTTCATCTTCTTCGCATGTTTTCATTGGGCGAGAAGGATACTCGCAAGTACCGTACGCAGTACATCTTCCAATGGGACCAGGAAGTGGAGATGTTTCTTGCCATGCAAAGGTCGGCTTATTCACAGGAACAATGCAAACACTGTTCTCTTTGGTAGAAGAAGGCAAAGATCTGCATCGATAATCTACAACATCGTCTCTGAATTCAAGTAGGTCTTCTACGTTGCTGCAATCGTACATCCACACTGCTGCAGCTCTGGATGCCTCGTTGTTTAGTGGGTCGTCTGGGTCAGACGAACTGTCCAGAGTTTGGATTAGCAAACGCGCCCCATCGTCGTACAACTTTAAAACAGAGCCAAAAAAGTCGCTCGTTTCTGCATTCGGTGCTTTTACAGAGTCCTCCAACTCGAATACCCCAAACTCCGATCTTCGGTACGTGTAAACCGTTCCACTATTAATAATATCAGGCTCGGTTTCGGGCGCATTAACATATCTTCCCCCCCTGTCATTGAATTGGTCTGAAATAACAAGGTAATCTCCACTTATGTCGATTTTGTGCCCAAAATTTGAAAATGAACTTGGGTTAGGATTATCGATAATCTGCACCCTTTCAAATGGAGAGCTTGCGTCTTCACGCTCGAATACCTCAACGCGTCCTACACGCGTAACAGAGGTTGGAGAATTTCGAATAGAATAACCTGATTGAGATACTATAATAAGATTTCCTTCGATTAAAACAGATTGTCCAAATCTTGTAGCGACATTGCAAATATCGGGGTAAATTGTTTGTGACAATTCATAATCCTCTTGGCTTTCTTGTCCCTGTAATTTCTCAAACACTCGCACTGCACCGCAAAAATCTGATTGAGCACCGTTATCGATAAATTCCGTCGACGATCCAACTGCAAGAAAACTCTTAGAGGACTCTTGATCAAAGTAAACATCGACGGATTCTCCAAAAGAGGGAAGCGCGAACACATTCATTGAAAAATCATATTCGATTATCTGATCAAGTTCCCATTGATTACTTTGTTCGTCTAGAGAAAACAAGCTGACCGTTCCGTGTGGCGCGGCTGTTTCTACAACAAAGCATTGTAGACACCCGACTATTATAGTCGTTCCTTGTACGGCAACAGAGTATCCAAAATCTATACTCATAGTTTGATTGTGTTGAAGCGTGCTGTTAAGAACCCATTCAGTGTCCTCGTCGTTCAGTACATATACATGAACCCGACCCTCTAAGCTAAATGGAGGAGGCCCTCGTCGTTCTGAAACAGCCATCACTCCTCCATCAATAGCTACCTTGAAACCGAAAGTTGTTGTTTGATTTTCTTGCTGAATAGGGGCGTCTACGATTTGGAAAAATTGCCAGTCTTCCAGTTCAACGGACGAGCGTTTGTAAACGTAAACCCGTCCTCCATAAAATTTTCCGTATGTGTTTCTGAAATCCGCACTTACAATCATGTATTCTCCAGAGACGGCAATGTCACTACCAAAAAAGTCTCCCAACTGAGACTCGTTTGTTTTCAAGTAGCGAGGCGGGCGGCACACAGCGTTGACTTCAACTGGGTTGTTTGCTCGAGATTCAGCCACACAAAAGCGTTCGTGGCATTCTGGAATGGGATCGCAAAAAGCTTCGATTTCCTTTTCACTGCATTCCTTGAAATCAGTTTGAGTGTCTGCGCCTCCGCCGCCGCCGCCGCCTCCGCCACCTCCAACGTCTCCGCCGTGCACGTGTGTGCGCTCATGCTTTCGCAATTGCGACTTTGCTTCACTTTTAGCAATAGACGGGATAATGAGTGTTAAACTGAAAAGTTGCAACAAACATAGAGAAACAATAATAATGAACAGAATTGTAAATTGGACAGTCATTGTTGTTTGTAAAAAAAACGATATACATCCACTGTTGCAGGTTTTTTATTGAGAATGATAAAAATTAATAAAGCAAATTATTCGCCCATTATCTTCGATACTTCTGCTTTCGACTTGCACAAATACAAGAGCGACTCGTATTCTTCTTTTCCCAGTAGCTTGCGCAGTTGATTTTTGAACTTGTTTATGTTATTTCCCATGGTGAAATCTGGGTCTAGAGAACGGACCTCCTTCAAGTACTCTCCAATGATGTAATTCTCATCTTAGCGAAGCTTCTTCTTCTCATCTGCGCTCAGATTCGACGATGCGGTGATGAGATTGTTTCCTCGTTCCGCGCTTACCGTGGAAGTGGACAATACAAAAAGGAGCGCGACAATGGCAAATACAAGAAAACTCGGAGACGTCAGCATCTTTATCGTAAAAGTTTACTTTAAGTATACACTCAAAGGTGAATACGGCTCCAGCGTCTGGTTCGTCTTCGTTTGGAATCGGAGAGTTGCTTCCCGAATCTTCGAGAGGCGCTCCTACCACCACCGTACCGTCTACAGAGTCGTACACTACGCTCTTTCCGAATCTATCAAAATTGCTTGGACTCCTCGAAGTCAGTGTCACCTTCTCTTCCCACGAACCGATAATCGGGTTCAATTGGAAAACGTGCGCCGAGCCTTCTTGGAACGTATTGACCGTGTTGAATAGGGCACCAACCAAAATAACACCAGAGTCGTACGAGAGCGCCGATCCGAATTCTGCTCCACCGTCAATGACGGCAGGACTGAATGATTCCACAAACGACCACGTTCCACTTCCAGCCGTAGTCTGATACACGTTAACCTTGTTCTTGAACCCTCGCGGCTGTGATACAAAAGCCAGTCCAGTCGCACTGTCAATCTCAACACCCGTTCCTACGCGCGAGAATCCGTTGAACGCATCTTCTCCGCACACCCACGCCTCTTCTTGCCAGACACCTCCAGCGGTTAGGCGGAAAATGTACGCTGAACCCGCTTCAACGGAAGATGTCGACGTCACTGTAGAAAAATCGTTGATTCCAGTGCATTGATTGCTGTCGAACGGGGCGCCGACAACCAACAAATCATCGCTCACTGAAAGCGCCGATCCGAATTGCTGCGAGGGTCGAATAGTGCTTGGGCGGAGATAGTACTCAAACTCGTACTGTCCAGAGACCGTGTTGAGCTTGTACGAAAACACCGAACCAGAGTCGCTAAACGGGGACGATGTGCCGTCGTACACTGGAGGCGTCGACGACGAGCTGAGACCGCTTGGCTCACTCGGGCATCCAAAGACCACTCGATCTTGAGAAAGACTCAAGCCTCGGCCGCAGAACGTGAATTCGTACTGAGTCGGCGGGTTCACTGCGATTCGCTGCGAAAGAACAAACGACGTGCCAAGCGACATGGGAGACGTCCCGCTTAGACAAAATACAGACTACTCCGTCACATATATAAGCGCTGGATGGAGGCACACGTGTGTTATAGTTGTAGAAAATAATGAGAATTCTTCGGTACAATGCTGGGGTGCAGGAGAATATGGACAGCTTGGCTACGGAAACGTAAATAGCGTAGGAGAGACCGACTTTCCAAGCGACGTGGGACCGCTCAACATTTCATTTGAAGTGCAGAAAATAGTAACGGGTGGATTTTACACATGTATCATCCGCTCCTCCAACGGACGCGTGTACTGCTGGGGAAGGGGGTTTTGGGGACCTCTAGGATACGGAAATGAAGACACCATTGGTGCCACCAACTCTCCGCTCAGTGGAGGTGAAGTGAACGATACGAACCTTCGAGCGATTGACATTGCAGCTGGTTATTTTCATGTATGCGCACTATACGAAGACACGAGCGTGCGCTGCTGGGGGAAGAACGAATACGGCCAGATCGGCCACAACACCACTCTCGTCGATTACATTGGAGTCACGGACGTTCCCGCCGATCACCCCGTAGTGCCCATTGGCACGCCAGTTCGCACAAGCTGCCCGGCCATTACTTTCCCGCCCACCGCCTCTCCAACCACACCTCCGCCTACCGGAGCGCCCACGGTGTCGCCAACATTGGCCCCCGTTCCTCTACCCCCCTCCCCCGCCACCACAACCAGGGGCACTGTTACATCAATGCAAGACTCGGGCGATCAACAAGAAGAGGACACTACTGTGATTATCCTCATTGTTTCGCTGACTATTCTCGTATTGTGTGTCGCCGCCGCCGGGGCAGCTGCGGCTGGCTATCGCGCCAAGTACATGGACGTCGGCTCCAAGAGAAGAGCGTCGCCTAGTATTATCACGAGAACCACGTCATCTTCAGAAACAACAACGACAACGCGTACTGCGAGCAACCCTCTTACCGCGGCGCATAGGCCCAAATCGCCGCGTAGAGGCGCTGTTTCGCCCTTTGTCGGCAATTACGCCAAAATAGAAATGCAGCCCGTGCCCATACCCGCTCCGCGCTACGACAACATTGCCGCAAATCAGCGCTTCCAACTTACCTATGCTACCACCGGATCTTCTGCGTCGTCGGCGCCGACATACGACTCGGTGCCTCAGACTAAACCTATGCGAAGTATACTGGATTCGTCGTCTTCCGAAGACGAGGTCGTCGGCATCTCCAGCGACTATGGAGAGTTGGAGTTGGCCAAGCCTGTCCTTCCTCCATTGCTTCCCCAACAATACGAGAGCTTTGCCTCTCCGTTGAGCAGCAAAAGTACGAAGCATAGGTCGCGCAAACAACAAGCCGCTCAATACGAGGGTATAGGCGACACTTTACAATAAAAAAATTTTTTTTTACTTTCTGTGTGGTGTGTAAGAATGTCTGATATCCGAGCTAAGAATACACACGAAATAGAAACCAGAAAAGGCATACCATCAAACGAAGCCGTGTACGATCGCCACGGCGAAGTACTGTTTCAACAGCACATGAACCTTGCCGCCCCAACTCCAAGCGAAAGCACTTCTCTTCTTGTAACAGGCGAAAGCGCCAAAAGTTCACCGCCGCCATTGAAAAAGGGCGGCGGCAAGAGCCCAACGCCACAGAAAATGAGCGAAGCCGAGATGCGGGAGTACGCTAGGCTTCGCGTCATGGGAAGGCGGGTGCCTTTGCCAACCGAAGAAGATGACAGCTCAGACTTCAAATAAAACAGCGCAAACAACAAGCCGCTCAATACGACTGCATCGGTGACGCGTTGTAATAAAAAATGAAATTGTTGCGCCTTTATTACTCTTTTGATTTTTCTATAACCCGCGCAACAACAGAAACGCAGTTCTGACTCGAGCCTTTGTACACAACAAATACGTCTGGAGATTGGAGTGTTGTCTTGACGTGCACAGTGCACATCATGGGATCCTTTGGAATACTTTTAATCTCAAGGTAAAGAATTGTGTGCACCTCAAACACAAAATTTCCAAGTTGCACAAACTTTGGTTTGTGCACGCATTTCGTGTCCTCGGACATTTTTAAGAAAAATTATTAAATTACTAGTTTGAAGTATGAGCATTATCGACAACATCGCACCCCGCGTTTGGCGCAGCAAGCTCGAAAATTTCGCCATGTACCGCGGCGATGCGCAACTCGAAGAACAATTCGAGTACTTGGGCAGCAAAAAGATCGACGACAAGGTTACCGCGCACGTGCTCAAGGTCAAGTACCCGAGCGCTACGTCGGTGCTCGTCGACAGCAAAGACGGCGTGCCTTTGGCGGCCGTTTCTTTTCTGCCGCGCAACAATTCTGGAAATTCGCGCACGCTTTTTATTGATCGCTCAGTAGAGGCTTCGCGCAGCACCTTTGTGCAAGGAATTGCCAACGTGGACAACGAGGAGATCAAGTTCGCGTTGGCCAACTTGTGTGAGAGCGGTCACTTGGCTGTGGAAGTGAAAAAAGTGAGCGCCAGCGGCGAAGTGGATCACTTGCCGATTAATCGCATCAACGTGATTCGCGCCCGCTCGTCCACAGTGGTCGAAAGCGACCAGGGCGAAGAAGACAAGACGCTCGTTCTTAGCGGAATTACGGAGAAGATGGACGACGGAGGCGAGCGCAAAGTGAGTGTGCGTGAAGAAGAGAAAAAAGACGCGGCGCAACAAAAAATGACGCGCTTCCAAGTGAACATTGAGCCCGAGCAATCGAACTCGAAGATGTGCGAGCGCGTCAAGGAAGCCAAGTGGGTGTGCGGCCTCGAGTACGTCATCTTTGAAGAAGTGCCACGTGTGCCTGAAAGCGCGGGCTTTGGAGGTACTTTGTCGTCTGTATGTTCCGGAGGAGGGTTTACGTTTGGCGGGGCGGCGACGGCGGCTGCTCATGCTCATTCCAATGGTTTGGTGTCACGCAACGTAATGAGCGAAGACGAGTTGTCGTGCTTGTCGGCCGACACTGCCTTGAGCACGCAAGCGGCGCAGATTGTGAGCGGCTCGCAGCGCGTGCGCCACGAGGGCACTTCGGTAGCCTTGGCCTTCTCGGAGAGCAGCCAAGCGCCAGTGTTTGGCATGGCGCTCTCGGTGTGGCTCGACATGCCCATGTTACGCGAGCAGTCAGACGCTAAGATTGAGGCCGATGCGTTGGAGGAGATGTCTTTATTTGAAGACAAGAAGAACAAGCGCTTGATTGAGCTCATCAAAAAGGTGTTTTTGAGCGACGAGTGTGCCGTGTGCATGGAGCACGAGCCTACGAAGGTGTTTGCAGTGTGCGGCCACGCGTGCGTGTGCGACGAGTGCGCGAGCGCGGCTGGTGTCATCACCAAGTGCTACATGTGTCGCGCCACGGTGAGCGCTGTGATTAACAAGTCTAGTCCGGCGCTCTCGGCGGCTTTTTAAAAGTCGTGGGAGAGCGTCTTTGTAAAAAGCTGGGGTGCAGGAGAATATGGACAGCTTGGAACACTCTTTAAAACGAGCAGTGTTTTGCCATTCCACCGCTTCTACAAAAATAAAAATGACTTTTTTTAGAGCGTTGTTGCTGCTGTTTTTCGCTGCGTTCGGCGTCGTGGGCAGTAGCAAGCCCGAGCCGTACATTATACGAAGTGACGCCGTGGGTGGCTCGCACGAGGAAACAACATTTTCCTTGTGTTTGGGCTCGGCGCCGAGCAAGAAGTTGCGCACGTCGCTCTTGATGTGCCGCGACTTGAGCTACCCGTTTTGCGTCAACTCGAGCATGATTGGCACCATACTGCGTCTTGACTCCGACGTGGCGCACAAATTCACCGACGCACTCGCCGAGCCCACCTACTCGAACATTGAAAACTTGGCATGGCTCGTCGACTCGTCGCTGGTCGTACTGTACTACGCTTTTGCGGATCGTGCAAATCCTATCGCCGACCACGCATACGATTGGCATGCGTGGACTTGTTCGAGAGTATTCGAGCGAGCCCACCTGAATGAGAGTGCGGGTGCCGTTGCCAACCGAAGAAGATGACAGCTCAGACTTCAAATAAAACAGCGCAAACAACAAGCCGCTCAATACGACTGCATCGGTGACGCGTTGCAATAAAAAATGAAATTGTTGCGCCTTTGTAAAAAGCTGAAGTGTGCAAATCTTGAAGAGGACTTTGCCATTGAGAGTATCGATTATGATTAAAAGAACACTCTTTAAAACGAGCAGTGTTTTGCCATTCCACCGCTTCTACAAAAAGGTCGCGAAGGGTCATGACCGTTCCCGAACCTTCAGTGGCCATGCTCAGGTACATGAGGTCCTTCAATTCAACCACAACCTCTTCCTCGGGTGGAACTTGCTCGTCTCCAACGTTGCTAAACACCTCCGTCATGGGAAGAGGCTCGGCGCGTTTTCGGTTTGCGGAAATGTCGGGCGTCTCAACGACAAGGCCTTGCACGGAAACTAGCTCTCCGAACTCGTTGGTGGAAAACAGGTTAGCGTCTCCCATTTGAGGCATGGGGTTGCCTCCATCGGAAGGCGGTGGAGTGGGGGCGTCCGTTGGCGGTTGATGGCCATGACTGCCTCCGTGGCCACGCATGCTTCGATGGTGACCAGAATGGTAATTGTCGTGGTTATTCACAGCAAAAGGAACGAAGAATATCGTGATTAAAATGAAAGTGGCTATGGTTATTACACCTCATCCTAAGCATAGAATTGGGTTGGAAAATAATCCATTTGGACGTTTTCCGTCTGCCATTTTTTTATCAGATATCAATTTATTGGACTTGATGTCACTCTTTATTCGTTTCGGGTAAATTAAAAAAAACACACTATGATCACATGCCTTCTCCTCCGCCGTCAAGAGTGCACACCCCGTGCGTGCACATGCCTTCTCCTCCATCGTAAAGAGTGCACGGCCCGTCTTTTACACCATACACGCATCTTTTTTCTGAAAATTCTTCTTGACTTTGTATACAGGTGTATGAAAAGCATTCACTGCTTGGAGTGGGACAGTTATCTTCGCTGCTGCACAACGTTAACAGCGACTCTGAAACACCTTCTCCTGACAAACAAACTCCACTGGGCGTGCATGTCCCTCCATTCTCAGAGCAGCGTGTCGCTATATTATTTTGCCCTCCTTGATCTCCTGGCGCTAGGAGGCACACTGGCTGATACATTTCACTGTTCTGATTGTATATGTTTAAACAGATGGGAGTGTTACACGACAATTCGTCATCGGTGTCGAGTAATAAAGTCGGACATTCATCTTGAACATTGCAAAGGAGGACAGCATTGTTTGTCTGGGTGTTTGAGTCGTCAGTGGCGTGCTCAAAGTGTATATGGCGGTTCATCTGTCGATTGATGCGAGTATCGATCATGTGTGGTATGATTGCTAGATGAGAGATGAGAAGGACAGTTGAAAAGGCAATGACAAGCATTGCAATCGAGGGGAAAAAGATGGACTGTCGAACATAAAGTCTGGCGTGGGCCGACGACTGCGACGAGGCCGACGACGGTGTAGTCATTTTGCTCTTTTCGTCTCTTCTTCTTCGTCTTCTTCTTCTTCTTCTGATTTCAGAATAAAACACCTTCTTTTGGTGTGAGAAGAGTAGACTTTTCAATAAGGAGAGGAATAGTTAAAAATCAAACGCTGCCAAAATAAACACGCGCAACCGCATTTCAAAAATACGGCATTCAAAGGCAAAGACTTAACTTTTTTGCAAAATGAAATTGTCCACTTTTTTTGCACACTCTATTGTTGTGATTGCGATTTCGTTTTTAGTTTCACGCACTCATGCAGCCGAAAACACTGCCAGCGGCGTGTGCTGCGATCGCAATCGGTGCGTCAAGACGGCGACGGATCAAAAGGAATGTGGCCGCGCGTCCGTATTCGCTGGCATTGGAAGCACTTGCTCCGATTGCGCTGCCAAATTGCCGTGTTGCATGGAGAAGCGATCTGTCGGCGAAGAGGTGTGCTCACACTCGACACCGTATGAATGTCACAATTACGGTGGATTCATTGTAGAGGATTGCGAGTCGTTTAAAAAATGCACTCGATTCCCGATTGTGCTTGCCATGGACGCAAAGAAGGCGGATATGCCAGTTCACCGTTCTTCTCATCACCAACTCCAGTCTGAGATTGAGGCTGCGACTCACGGCGCGTGTTGCATGAATGCTCAATGCCGCGACACGGTCAACATGAGCGACTGCCAGACGCGCGGGGGACGCTTCTACGGAGTTGGCACCACATGCTTCGACGACAATGTCGAGTGCGGAGGCGGTTGCTGCCACTCCCTACACGGCTGTCGAGTGGTTCACAATGAAAACGCATGCTCGAATGTAGATCACGAGACGTACCTAGGTGACGGGGTGGGCTGTTCAATTGAAACGTGTGGCGGTGCATGCTGCCGTGCACACGGCTCGGATACGTGTGAGATTGTGAGCCCGCGAGATTGCCGCAAGCAAGATGGAGACACATTCCTGGGCCTGGGAAGCAAGAGCTGCGAATCGTGCGCAGGAGCGTGCTGTGATCAAAGCACGATGCTGTGCGAGGACGACGTAGAGCCGCTCGAGTGCCGCGCGTCGAGTGGAAAGAATTTCCACGGCGCTGGATCGCTGTGCGAGAATATCACTAGTTGCGGAGGCTCGTGCTGCGTGGACAATGGCGCAAGGTGCATGGCGGCCAAGTCCCGCGAACAGTGCGAAGAAGACTTCAAGGGATACTACGCAGGAGACGGAATGACGTGCTCAGACTCACCGTGCCGCGGCGCGTGTTGCGAGCATTCCACGGCCCAGTGTGTCGATGGAAAGACTTTTCACGAGTGCCGCCAAGGCCACTTCCACGGCCCTGGCACGCGCTGCGACGACGACGGTGACGGCGGCAACTCGCCGACTGGTATTTCGTGCGGTGGTGCTTGTTGCTCTTCGGCTACGCAATGCCACATTGCTCAAAACCAGACGGCGTGCATTGGAAAGACGGGCAACCACTGGGGCGGAATGAACGTCGGCTGCTCGGCGCGTGTGTGCGCACGAACCCCTGGAGCATGCTGCCTAAAGTCGGCGAAAAGCAGCGAGAACTCGTGCGTGGTTGTAGAGACAGAAGAGTCGTGCGCTGGACTCGGGGGCGTGTGGCAAGGAGAGGGGCGCATGTGCCCACGAGACAACTCTCTGTGCTATGTTCACCCAAAGTCGGCGTCGGCCGCCGCTAAAGAGACCCTGACCATTTCCGAACGGCAACAAAAGCGACGCTCGGCATCAACGGCGGTGGAGGGTGTGGTAATGGCGAAGACCACGACGGAACTGGGTATTATTGGAGATTTGAGAGGCGCGTGCTGTTCGCGCTTTACAGACGGCTGCGAGGTGGTTAGTGCCATTGAATGCGAAGCTCGATCTGGTTATTTCCGAGGCTCGCTGAGCACGTGCGAAGACGAGAACGTGTGCGAAGAGTGCACGCCGTGTCTAATGACAGACGACGAGACAGGCTACTGCCCCTTGATACAATACGACGGCCTCAGTGCCAACGAACACACACACCATCACCACCATCACTATGCCCCGCAAGAGTACTACGGACACGACCACGATGTCCACCACGATCTCGATGGAGGCGGTAACACGTGTATTGAGCCACAGTCGTGCGCAGGAAACTACGGGCGATGCTTTGTGCAAGCCGTGCGCAGACGTGAAGTGGACGATGACCCAGAACGTCCCTTTGTGTGCGGAGGGACTGAAGCCGAAGGGCTGGCATGTGCCATTCAATTCGACGGAGAGGATTTGGACAGGTGTGCAACGGGTGTGTGTCAACGAGACCCTGAATTCCCAGGTACTACATTCTGCACCAGCCTAAACGAGTTTCCGTGCGGCTGCCGCTGCTTTGACTATGACGCGTTCACGTGCGGACACGTCGAGGGAAAGGTATACAATGATCGAAATCTAAATCAAGAGGGAGACAGCGACGAGCCTGGTTTGCAGGGCGTACTCGTTGGCATTTATTTGGACAGCGACTCGTTCTCTTACCCACCACTTGAAAGCGACGCACTCGCCAAGCGATACACGGATCAAAACGGAAACTTCCGTTTCAATGGACTCGCCGAAACCATGTATAAGATCGTTGTGCTGGAGGTTCCCAGTGGATTTTCATTTCCCGCATTCCCCATACATCGAACATTTCAATCCATCTGCCACCAGCAAAGCAGCAGTAGTAGTAGTAGTAGTAGTAGTAGTAGTAGTAGCGATCACAATCATTACTACACAAAGAGGAGTATTGTAGATGAAAATGATGATGACGAATCGTCCTCGTCCTCGTCGTCCTCGTCGTCCTCGTCGTCCTCGTCTTCGTCGTCCTCGTCGTCGTCGTCGTCGTCGCGCGACTCGCAAGACTTTTTTGTGAATGCCGTGTATTCAGTCAAGGGCCGCGTTCTTTTTGACACAAATGGAAACAACATTGACGACGGGCCTGGCACCGAGCCTGGCATTGGCGGCGCTCTGATTCGAGCTCGATTGGACCCGAGCGGAAAAATCGTGCAATCAGTCATGTCCTCTGGAATTGACGCTGGACGATGGGAGATGGACAATCTACCACAGGGAACGTACACATTTGAAGAGGTCGATGCTCCCAATTTTTACTCCACGGGAGACGGCGAGGGGGAGAATGACAATTTATACCGCAGCGTGCAAGTGGTCGAGACGTCCAACGTCACCAGCATCAATTTCTTCGATGCTCCAAAAGACCTAACAGACGACGACGATGACGATCTAAACGACGACGGTGGAAACGATGACGACGACGACGACGACGTCAATGAAAGACTGGCTGCGCGTTACGACGATTGCCACGACCTTCTTTGGTGGCTTCGCGGTCGCTGTTACGACTATGTCTTCACTGAGCACATTGCTCTTGGAATCGGAACGCTATTCACCCTTCTCTTTTCGTGTGTGTTGCTTTTCCTGTGCTTCATGTTCGTGGCAATGGGTGGGCGTGGATACCAAGGAAACGGTGCAAGGGCACAGGGGCGCGGCGGCGGCGGCGGAAATGCCAAGAAGGAAAATCCGAGTGACGAAGAGGGAGCGGCAGATGGAGTGCCGAGTCTCCCTGAAACGGGAGAAATCACATCCTATTACCATTCTTCGGCGAATCGCAGGAGCATCTTTGGACGAAGAAAGTCTGAGAATTAAAAAAAAATAAACATGCTTGTTTTTATTGACATAGAATATCAAGAAGTCTGTCTGTGGCGAATGTGAAGAATACAACGCGAAGAATGGCCATGGAAAGGTATGTAAAGTAAAACTCCTGCTCGTTGACTGGTGATATATTTTCTGCATTCTCCGAAACGACCATGACTTGCCACGTGGCTCTGAGAATACTCAAGAACAGGGCGCCCAGAATGGACGTGCGCGTGAATCTCCGATCCGCTTGCCATCGATCCGAAATCCTCCGTTCCTTTTCAGTCGCAGGCTTCAGGATACAGTAAAGCACAATGGCGCATGCAAACGTAATCAAATTCAAAACAAGAAGCACAGTGTTGTATTCGTCTATAATGTGAAAAAGGGCCACAAAGGCGAATATGCCAAGCCCCAACTCGAGTGCATACAAGGCAACGAGAAATAAAGTTTTGGCGCTATTCAAATCGGCGAATTTGCTCGCTTCGTCCGAAGACATTGTATAACAAAAAAATTATGTTTAACACTTTATTGACTTCGTTTTTCACAAGTCCTTTCCACCCTTCAAAGTTCCTTCGTCACGGCATCGATGAAATCGCACGCCATTTCAGCAATGGAATGACAGTGATCATAGTTTACATTCTGTTCTGCCATTGATTTGGCCCACTCCGTGTGGTTTTCGTGAATATCTCCAGTGCGTGTATCGTACACAGCAAGCGATGTCGGACTAGAACCCTCTTGGCTCGCGTCAGTGGAGAAGGCGATAATGTGCTCTTGGCCGACAACTGGTTTAGCGCGAATCTCGAAGAGTTTGATTTCGTCGCCGTCCTGACACGCCAAATGAAGGTCTCTGAGCTCGCGGCCGCTTTGAATGCACGACAAGGCCTCTTCAACTGCAAGAGGGTGGATGCAACCGATATTCTTTGACAATTCTTCAGCGACAGCAGCGTCAAAATCATAGTCGGCGTTTTCCAAAGCTTTCTTTTTGTTTTTTTTAGAGGCGGCAGTAGTTGAACTAGCATTGGACGCGATGGCGTCTAAGTTACCAAAACGACCCGTTATGTTACTCTTCGTCTTCTTAGAGGCGATCGGAGCCGACCTGAAGGGCGATTTTGCATTATCCAGGTTTTGACGCTTCGCCGTCGCCTTATTCTTCTTTTCCTTGGTGGCGGCAAGGCGTTTCAATCCTGAATTGCCAGAAGGCGCACCGACCGACGAAAAGTTGTTATCATTGTAAGAGAATTGTGTGCGCTTGGCCAATAGACCCTCGTAGTCGAGGTTTCGCGATTCCAAAAATTGACGCTCCTCCTCCCCCACAGAGTACGCTGCCGGTTTCTCAGTGTTAGACTTCAAGAGAGCTTGTTGATAAGACATGAGACTCTCGGACTTTTTGCGATTGTCAAAATGAACGAGGCCGCTCACTGGCGAAGACGAGACGGCTTCGGTCGCGGCGTTTCGCGGAGACGGCGAAAAGCGATCAGCTTCCTCTGAAGTGTCGTCAAAGTTTCCAAACTTTGCCATGTCCTTCATAAGAAGGCGGATTTCATCCACAGATTCTTTCATGGGAACAACGCCTTCCTGCTCTTCCTCCGAAAGATCAGATTCGGCAAGCAATTTAGCCTCGGCGCGCTCTTGTTCGAAAAAGGCCTCGGCTTCAGCCGAGCGCTTGCGCTCGGCCTCCTCTTGCTGCTCCTTTTTCTTTTGCTTCTTACTCTTTTCTGGCATTTTTAAAATGAAAAAAAAATACTTTTACCTTTGCATCAACCTCTTTGTCAAACACGTGTGTGATGAATAAAAAAGATTTTTTTCTGGAAAAAAAAGAAACAACAAGAGATGAACAAGAATTTGTTTTATTATGCGAATAAGATTTCAGAAGCATGGGCTGGAATGCAAAGCGAACATTCCTCGTCGTCCTCGTCTTCGTCGTCCTCATACGGCGGAGCTGAATATGAAAGCTCCGACAGTTCTTTTGATGACTCTTTTAGTGATTCTAGTGATTTTGATCCACAAGGCGACACTCCACAATACGCGTCTGATTATGCTATGATGGGAGAAGGTCTGACTTTGGTTCTCATCCTTGTACTCACAATCGTGACTCTTGCAGCAGCGTGGAGATTGAGCGGCGTCGTGATCGGAGTGTATTCCTTTATACGGGACATGATCCTTCTCGCAATTAGAGTCAGCGTCGCTGCCATTTTGGCCGTAGTGTTTCTATGGTGGGTGTGCAACGACGAAGTCAAGAGAGAACTCCATGAACTCGCTGCCGCCATGAACCGAGCCGTGCTGCAGCAAAATTTGTACGAGGGCATTCAGCGCACTTTTAACCGCATCATAAACAGTAAATGAATCTTTTTTTAACACATTTTATTTTTTATTTTTAGCAATCGCAGTGTAATTAATCACACGCGCATTGTAACATCTTCATTTGCCGTCTCTTTACTTTTTTCCAATCAAGAGGCGAAAGTCTTGGTGTTTTAAAAAGAGTCGATAGCTTAACATTGACAAGGAGCCACTCAGCACTGGTATCAGACACACGAATGCTGCAATACACACAGAAGCATTGATAACGTGATTTGCGAGTAAGTTTGGATGTTCGTGTGGGCGGGAATTGCCATGGGAAGCGGATTCATCAGCCGCTGCGTTTTCATTTCTGTACGCTTGGGCGGCCGCTTCGCTTTTCGCATTTTCTCCGCGCTGGTATTCTTCTCCGTCATCGTATTCTCCTCCTTCTTCGTCCAACCCCATAACTGAAGCGGTAGTAGAGTATGCTGGGAGGAGTGTTATAACGGAGAGTGCGCAAAACCACAGCGCTCGAGTGTATCGCAAAAATTTTCTTCTCATTTGATTTTGCGCCGCCGCCGTCCTTATAAACACACACGCACAACACTCTCCGCGCAGTGCCCAAAAAGTTTTCTTTACAGAAAAACAACAAGATCAAACCCATCAACTTCGGAAACCTAAAACTAGATACAGACGTCGACGACAAAGACTCTACACAACATCAACAGAAGCAAGAAGATTTGGAATTAACGTGCTTCGGGGGAGGCGGCGGAGTGGATCAAGCGCAGGTATCCACCTCGACGCCTTCAGGAGAAGCAGACACTCAAAGTCGAAACCCTCACCGTCGAGTCAATCGCAAAGATTCGAAAAAGTCAAACGGGCCGAAAAATCGAAACGCTGCCGCCACAACAGGAGGCGTTCGAAAAAGGGCGCCAAAACGCAAAGCCGAGAGCCACGACAATGAACAAACCGATAATCGTGCCGCCTCTGCAGTTTCAAGTTCCAGAGACTTTCCAGCTCTTCTAGGGTCAGACAAACAGTTGAGTCGAAAAGAGGCAGAGACGATTATCGCGTTTGAACACGAAGACCAAGGAGATCAAGGCAGAGCTCCATTGGAAGAGTTGAATATTGAAACAAGCCAAGATTTGCAAAATTTACTCTTCTACTTGAAACGATTGCATCAACATTTCTTGGCGCAAGCAGCGCGCCTCACTGCGATCATCGAGCCTTCCATGGAAGAGTCTCTGAATTATTTTAAAAATCTGAGAAACTCCTTTCTATGCTTCTATCAAGAGCTCGAAGAATCGTCTCTAGCAGGCATCTCGAGTAACATGTCCGACCACGCTAAACTTTTCGACGAGTCGATCAATTTTGTCAATAAGAGGTGCAAGGAAATCAAAGTACTCAAAAGGACAAACGACGCCAAGGCCGACGAAGTCGAGCGCTTACTCGAGTACGTGCAAAAAATGCAGTGCGCCATTTCGGTCACTAGCGATATTCGTCGCATGCCATCCGCAGTCAGGCCGTTGGTCAGGCCGACGTTTGACTATGTGCCAGAAAGTGAGAACAAGGTCGTTTTCGTAAGCAAGAGGGCCCCGCTGCCCAGAGCCATTTCCATTGTACCACTCAAGCCGCCGCCGCCGCCGCCGACGACGACGACGACGACGAAGCCTGAGGCCACTGCCACGGCGACTGATATGCCGCCTCCACCTCCCCCCGTCAAGAGAAGAAAAATGACAAAGGAAGAAGAGAGGGCATTTATGGAAGAAGAGCTCGAAAGGGCTTGCCAGGAAGTGTGCGGGGACATGTATGAAAAGACAGATTCTGCACCGCCGCAAGACAATGCCGAAAACGACGCCTCCACGGTCGCCGACACTGGCCCTGTATTGATCACTCAAATGGGAACAGAGGAGCGCGACCAGAGCATGGCCCCTTCGCAGCGCACCCGAACACTTAACCAAAGCATGATTCACAGATTCACGTCGCCATTTGATTCCACCGAGGCCCATGCATCCAAGCGGTCGTCTAGATTTTCCGACGCCGAGCACATGCGCCAAATTTACGAGGCGGCTGCAAAAAATCGAGACTCACTGCCGTCCGACCCTCCAGCGGCAAAAATGGCCAGGCCCGCGAATCAATTTTAGATCAACGCGATGCCCTTTTCTGGACTCCCAAAGACCAAAAAAAAGAAAAAACTTTACAAAAATAAAATTAAAATTAAAAAATGTCATTCGGACGTTTCGGAGCTTCTCAAATGATGCCGGCCGCTGTGGCCGACGTTAGCAACGGCATTGGCTACACCCAAGCTTCTGACCCTTACTCGCAATCCCTTATGGATTTTTTTGGCGCGCCGTCGAACCAAACCATGGTGCAGGCTTACCAATACTACCCGACCACGAACCAGACGCTGCCAGACGCGTACGAAGGTCGTAACCTTTTTTTGAACGACACCATTGAAGGCTTGATTTTGAGCGACAATGAGGTCTACACGCAAACTCTGTTGCGCTGGTTGCTCACCGACCAGATCAACTTTACGTACAACACATTTACGTTCAACCAAACTCTTCCGAGCTTGGTGCCGCACGAAGGTGTTTCGCGCCTCATTACGTCGAGCAGTGAGTCGCAGTCTTTCACGTCTCAGCGTCGTGGTTTGGCGTTCCGCATGGAAGGCGACTTTGCGAGCACGCCGCAGGGAGCCGCTCAGTACACGCGCAACTTGATCCAGATCAGTCAAGCTTGTCAAGAAATGGCGAATTACGCGGTGGAGGTATAACACGAAAAGCAGACTTTGCCTTTTTTTTAATTACTAATTTTTTTCACCCATAGTTGGCTTTGCTAAGTAAGTGTTTGCGTGATTTATATTTTGAATACATTTTACTAACTTTTAAACAGACTGCAAGGATTACCAGCGCGAGTGGAGTGCTCAGTACCGTGAACGCGCCACCACTTATGAGAAGATCATTAGTAAGAGATTATGTACGTACATATTAGCCCATGAATTTTTTACTGACATTTTTTATTAGATGACGAAGCGGCGGATTTTGCCTCGTGCGCTTTGGAGCCAGGACGCTTGGAGATTGTCATCGAGAAGGCTCGAGCGGTAAGAAAATGAGTATCTTTTTTTTGCTTTGCGACAAAAATGCTCATTTTTTCATACCTTTAGGTACTCAAAGCGCGTCGCATTGTGGCCGATGCGTGCTTGTTGTGGCCGCAAGCCAAGCTCCATTTCAGCATGGAGATGAACGGTGCGCGCACTGGTTACTGGCGCCTAGGCCCAGACAATGTCAAGACGTTCGAGGCTGGCCCAGACGCCATGGGTGTCATTCGCGGAGACATTGCCGTGTAAGTTTGAAAAATGTGCATAAGCGCTTTGCGATTATGATTTTTCTCACTTTTTTTTCACCGCAGGTGGGAGTCGCGCGAGTTCGATGTCAACGTGGGCGGCCCGCGTGCGCAGCCGTTGGAGCGCTCCACTCAAGTGGGAGAATTCTACGGAATGCTATTCGGCTCGCGTCGCACCGAGGAATTGACGCGCGTTGTAGGAGTGGATAACACGGACGCAGAGAACCCTAAGGATATTTACGGAGATTGTAAGTACCGCACGTCCCAGCGTGACATTTTCATCTATGATTTGCCATCAGACGACTACCGTCGCATTTCATTCAAGGAAGCTCTCCTCGAGACGGAGGTTTTCCGCGGTGAAGCCCCGTATCAAATTCGCCAAGAGATGTTTGAAATTGTAAACGGTCTCAACAGAGACGACACGAGTCGTGTGATTGAGAATTATAAGAACAATATCCAAACGTACAATGCTCGTACTGGAGAGTCGTTTAGTGATCGCATGATCCCCGCCTTGATTTCTAGCGGAGGTGCGCGTGATACATATGCGGTTGCTCAACGATTTGCTGATTTGGACTATGACGTAATGACGGATCAGGATGTTCGCCAAGTCGTCCAGACGCTTTTGTGCGCCCCAGCATCTGTTCAAGCTGCATTGGGCGCACGTGTTGCGGATGCCAATATTCAGGGTACATTTGGCTCCGCGGATAGCCCATTCACGGTAAGCGTGGATTCGAATTCCCCAATGACGGTTGGAGGCCACGCTGGTTTGGTGAGCGGATCGATGCCACTAGCAGAGGCCACAAACGCGTTCTTGTACGCGAACGTGTCAAGCAATGGAAACGTGAGCACTTCGAGCGAGATGAAGAGTGGCTCTAAATTGAACGCGTGGCTCTCGGCTTCGATGAGCGGCGTCGAGAAGAACATTGAGAGCGAAGAGTTTACCACTGCTTTGAATCAACGCAAGGAACTTTTGATGGATATTGCCAAGGGTTTAGCTGCGACGAATGAGAACAACGTGATGGCTGTTCGCGATGCGTTCCGCAAGGTGTTGGACGACAATGTTCGCTCGAACGGCTCGTATTCGTCAAAGAAGAGCTTTGCCACGCTCAAGGCCGACATGCAGCGAGTTCGCGAATCGGCTTCGGCCATGAAGGGTAACAGCGCAGACCGTGTTCGCGGAGAGGCGTTGCGCAACTCATTGGCAGTGGATACGGCGGCGAACCCATTTGCAAAGGCCGTCACAGGCGACGGTTCTCGTGTGACGTATGACGCTGACTTGTTGGACTCGTCGTCGGCGAGCCTTATTTCGGATCACTGCATCAATTTCAGTTCGGCGTCGTTGGCCATGGAAGGTCGCGTACTTTTGCACGGAGAAACAGTGAATGGTGTGACATTCAGCGAATCGTCAGCAGACGACTGGCTCGACGCGGTCCACTCCGAGGCCAAGACTTCAGCCCAAAAGGCTTCGGCCAACCGCACGGCAGAGACTACCAAGGCGTTCTTGAAGAGCCGCAGCGATTTGGAGAACGCCGTCAAGTCTGGAATCTCCAGCGCGTTGAAAGGAAATAGCCGCAATGGAAGCGGTGATGGAATTTTCTCGCAACACGCCGTTCGTGGCCGAGCTTCGGCGACGAGTGCCGTGGACGCGTTTTTGCAAGGTTCTCCAGGCCAAGGGTTTGAACAAGCTGGTGCGACTTTTTACGATAATAATCAGAGTGCACTTGCATTCGGTCGAGTGAATGACAACACGAATGCAGTTCGTCGAATTGGAAATGGCGGAACTTTCGAAGGAACTGATGTATTTAATGCGACTGCGCGAGCTTTCTTGAGTCAACCAATCAACGGAGCGACTTTGGTTCTCATGGCCGAAAACGACATTCACATTCCGTTTAACATTCTTCTGTGGCGCTTGTGGATTCAAATGAAGATGTATACGGGCATTTTGATGGAGTCAGGCTATCCGACGGGAGCGTCCACGTACGGTAATTCGAATTTCGCCATTGGCGAAGAGGTGGCGACCAAGACATTGACGGGCAACTTTACATTCTACCACAATGCCATTGTGTGGCGCCAGAAGGCTATCATGCATCTTCGAAACGTGTGCCCGCGTGGTTACGAGGGTGGCTGGACGACTCGTTTCATTTCGCGAGTGCAAGACGAGTTGAATGTCGTTGCCCCACGTCAGCGCGGCTCTCTTTTGTCCACTTTGGTGGGAATCACTGAAAACAGTTGGAACGGTTCGCGTTTGAATTTCGTGCGCACACAGCGCGTGATTTCGTCTGGCGGGGAACAATTGTCGTACATGGATCGCGTGGACTTGTTCGGTTCGTATTCGGGCGCCATGTATTACGAGAAGGTTCATCAATTGCAAGATTCGCAGCAATACTCGTTTGTCAACTCTCGTTATGCGGACGAGTACGCCCAGCCAAACACCATTGCGCACTTGGGAGCTCACTATGTCTACAACTCGGACGACAAGAAGTTCAACAAGTACACGTGTGGCTCTGGACATTTGAGTGGAAATCGCACGGGACGCGGAGCTAAGAATGTATGGGAGGGCAACGGCCGACTCTTCCCAGAGCAAGCCAAGATTAACTACGTGCTCAGTTAAATTTGACGAATAGAGTAATAAAGAGTCAATGTAATTATGTTTATTTGATTAATGGCGGTAGCTTCCAAACACGACATCCACCTTGACGCCTCGCGCTGCGTTGCTTGTCGCTCGAGCAAATACACGATCCTTATATTTGTTGTGAACAGCCAATAAGCCTGCAAAAAACTCGTACAATTCATCTTTCTGTGCATTTGTCAGTCCTACACCCCTCAAAATATTCCGAGCATTTGCATTACTCAAATTACTGCCTAGTACGGATGCTAAAGAAATAAGTCCAGTGACCAACTTATTGCCTGCGTCGGTGCCTGCCGCGATTTCGTCAGGGATACGCTTTGTAATGTCCGAGTACTTGAAGCGGCGGACGACCACTGGAATCTTGTTGCTTTTGTAATAAGGGGGCGTGGTGTAACTAGACTTGTCGGCAGCTCCATCAGCGGTAAGCTTTGGCCAGTCCCAATAAAGCAAATCTCCTGCGCGGATCGGCTCTGGGCCAGTGTTTACAATCGACAGCAATCCTCCGCATGTAATCGACACAACCTGACTCGACACATTGTCTCGATTAGTCTTGACTGAGCCTTGGACAATTCCAGCGAGCGTGTAATTTTCCATAATATTTTCACGGATAGCTTGCTGTTCTGCAATCGTAGTTCCATCAACTGCACCTCCTCCTTTCTTTTCAGACCTCATTACACCTGAAACGGAAGAAATCACAATGGCCTCTTGGCCAGGGCGACCTCCGTTGAGTTGGCGAATTTCCTGCTTCTTCATCATCACAAGCTCTGGGTTCCTAAAGTCCCATGTTCCCTCCTCACCAACTGCGGCATCCTTATATAGTAACTTTCCAGTGTCCACTCGTCGAACCAACTTGATGAGTTTTTGGTCTGGCTTCGCGTTGAAAGTCACACGGCCAATGTAAGACACCGACGAAGGGTCAATGTCTGCGCCAGCTGGCGATGTGTACGGGTCTGACATTTTTAACTTTTTTTTTAAACTTGAAAAAATATGTAGTTTAGTGTAGGTTTTTCCCGAAATATATTGCTTCCAAAGTGGACAAAAAGTGGATTCAAGGCATTTTTTTTTCGTTTTTTTTGTAATTTATTAATAGTCCGTTTCGCAATTGATATTGACGTGAATTTGCAATTGTCCGACATTGATCATATTGTTGGCATCGTTTACAACGGCGAGTGCATAATCTTGCTTCAACTGCCTGATTGCTTGTAATGTAGTGCCTCTGTTGATTTTTGTTCCAAATGTCATTGGAGAGGCTTGCATGTCAAGAGGGTATGTGGTGGTTCCTACTTTGATGGCTACCGACCGAACTTTAACAGACGCAGCATCTCCTGGATTATTCTCATACTCTAGAATGTCGTCAGGAATCGGATCCCCCGCTTGTTGTGCGTAAGGAACCAATTGAAACGGTGCTGGATGCTTTCCGTTGGATGGCACCGCCAGCAACGATCCCTCTGGGGCCACTCGGTACGTCGCTTCGTCTGCATTAGCAGCAGCGTTCAATTGAGAAAAAACATTCAACTTTTCTGCCACCACTTTAGCCAATTTGGCTCGAGAGACTCGCTTCGGGATCAAGTACAAATCCGTCTTTCCGTTGGCAGCTTCTGGCCCCCACAAATTCAACGCAGTGGTCTCTCCGCTGACACACGAATTAACCCATCGCTCAAAGCCAAACTCGTGACCTCGCTCTGGCACACCGTTGCGTCGTCGCTTCTGGCCACCGCCAGAGTTGATAGCAACACCGTGTATAGCCCACTCGTCCAACAAGGTGTAAAGGCTCTCCAGCTCTTCTTGTTTAGTCGTAGCTGGAACAGCGTTTGTTTCCAGATTGGCTTGCACGTAATTGAAGAGGGTCACCGTCATTTCAGTGTGACGCGAGCGCATGGATTGCGAATTCGTAATATTCATTAGACCATTTCGATTCAACTGGGCATCGCCAACACCCGCGGCTCCCGCTGCCTGAACGGCGTCCTCGATTCCTCGGTAGATGACCATGACCATTCCTCGGTATTGGCGCGGTTGCAACTTTGGGTCGCGAGAAAACGCTCGGAGGGTGTGCGCGTACGGGGCAGTGTGGTTCACCTTGGTTCCTTCGGTGCTCGTCGTCGTCTTTGGAGCCTTGAGTTGAGCGAAGCTCGCCATCATAAACGGTGACATGAGACTTTGCGTTCCGTCGCTGAAAAGAGCATTGGGCGTACGCGGGTCTCCATTGTTGGCCATGGGACCAGACGTATCCAAACGGGCGCTCTTTCCGCCAAAACCATTCCATTGCATCCCTCCTTGTGTGCGGTTCGTCGGCACAATGCCGCGGCGAAACGGGTCTTGCATTTGCGAGAAACCAGCAAAGGCGGGAACTTGCTGCTCACTTCGGCTAGTGTCGTATGAGTTGAAATTGGGCGAAGATCCACCAAACGCAATCGAAGCCTGCGCGCCTGGCATGAATGTGTTCATCACTCGGCGAGCAGCGTCGCTTGGGTTAGAGGCTCCGCGTCCTTGTCCTCCCATGACGGACGCATTGGTCATGAACGAAGTGTTGGCGTTGCCAGCCACTCCGACATTTCCGTTTGGCGTGTTTCGCACGTTGCGAGGAATGGCCCCCGAAGGCGTTTGGCTGAGATTGAGTGCCGTGTTTCCGCGACCTCCAACTTGACCGACCCCGCCGCCGCCGCCGCCGCCTCCGCTGGGGCGTTGGAAATTGCCCTGGGGGATGGCCGTATTATCCTTTACATAGTTTCGGCTAGCCATTTTTGGTACACTTTTTCAGGAAAAAAATACTCTTTCATGTAAGCGAGCGCGGGCCAAAATTGATCTGTAAGTATTTTATAATTACAAATCGAGGGCGCCCCATTTTTAGAATTTCGTTTATTTTTTTTTACTTGTAGATGACCGTTACCGAATGCTTCGCTGGGCGGAAGTTTTCTTGGGCGGTGCACAGGCTGAGCAGGGCGTTGCATATTTTCAATTTCCTGTCGCGTGAATACACCTTGTTATTCTTGTCTTTTGAATTGACTGAAAACAGAATTGAACGCTTTTTTCCGTGACGCGAAACAGACACCTCAATTCGACCCACAGTAAGCGGCGTCTCGACGCCTTGGCTCCCGTTAAGTGTCAAGGCTTGGTTGCGAAACTCGCTTGAGAATTGATTGTATACCCCCTTTCTAGCATCCATGTCGCTTATCATTCTCAAGACTTCTCTCCTTGATCCGTCCGAATACATGCTATTGATCATTTTGGTAGACATGCTTATGGCATGAGTGGAATACTGCGAATCGGTCAGGTAATCTACAATGCAAATGATGAAAAAATCTCGAATTTGCCCCACAATGTCGTCTGACGGCGAAGGAACATTTTCAATTTTCCCCGTTCGTGGATTTGCATAATCCAACGGGTTAAATGAAATGCCCCGTCGCGTTCCCAACTTTCCTTTCATTGTCTCTATGGAATCAAAAGAGTCAAGCGTGATAGCAGTGTCGACTTGGTACTCGATGTTTCTTGTTATTTTGAATGTTGGAGTGACGTCCACATTGAGAAGAGCGTGCTTATTTCCTCCATTTTTAAAATGAAACCACGACATGCGCAGAGGAACAGACTCTTCTCGAATCTGCGTCGCGTCCGTGTACCCTTTCGATTTATTCTCGTTTTCGATGCTTCTAAAGGCGTCTTCGTCGACTATGAATCCCACATTTGTGACATTCTGAAATTTGCTCGAATGCACAAACTTGTGCACTCCTTTGATTTTCACATTGATCAGGTCTTGCACGGTATAGTCGAGTGTTGAAACCACAAGCTCCTTTTTCTCATTTTTGGAGTCTACGTAAATCACTTTCGAATTACTTTCGCCTTCGTCTTTGATTTTTTTGTAGCCAAACAAATCCTCTAGGCCTGTTTTTGAAGAACCTCTTCTGCTTAACCAGTGCTTTGTTTGCGTGTCAAGTTCGCTCGTTTGTTTTTTTTGTATAGATCTGATCGCTTCTTCACTCTTGGTTTCATTGTCCCCGTCGTCGATGCTGTATGTGTTACTTTTCTTTCGCGGGCGAGGAGGAGAGTCATCAAGGAGATCACGTATCGTTCGTTTAAGTGCATTTTCCATTTTCCATGAATGATAAAAAGAGAATATAATCTTATAGTCGAATAGACAAGGTTTAAAGGGCTTTACACTAAAAAATATTTTTTTTCAATACCAATGGACGACTCTTCCGTCCAATTTCACATTGAATCGCGCTTCAGCGATCTCCGCACGTGGATTCTAGTCCACGGCATCTACTCGTTTGCGTGCTTTGTGGTTATTTTCCGATCCGTCCACACTCGAGAGTTAATCGGGATGATCTTATTCTTCTACGCTCTTC